>Ga0209269_1001108_pt1 | contig 15928 bp, 18 predicted proteins | sample MTBAKMMethaMetaG_FD_187455 | JGI IMG/M metagenome (GOLD analysis project Ga0209269, IMG submission 187455) | Enrichment culture microbial communities from Arthur Kill intertidal strait, New Jersey, USA, that are MTBE-degrading - MTBE-AKM (Arthur... | ecosystem: Environmental > Aquatic > Marine >... | reverse complement strand
TATTCGGAAGTGTCTCGGTTTACTACACCAGTCTTCGAGAGGGTCTCCGTTTACTCTGCCAGTTTTCACACTCCATTCTCACATCTGGCACAGACTCGGAAAAGGCGTCGATTATTGGACGCTTACGCTTCAGGAAACTGCACTTGCCTTGGAGGGTGTGACTATTGAGGGAATCCATCCGTTCATCGATGGAAACGGTCGCACCGGCCGGTTGATATTGAATCTCATGCTCATGCCGGCTGGCTACCCGCCCATTGACGTGATATTTTCCGACAGGCGAAAATATTACGCTTGTTTTGACAGTTATTATCGGGACAATGATGCATCCCCGATGGTGAAAATGGTCGGAGAATATTTGAAAGAAAGACTGTTGCAGTATTTGAATCTACTACAAGGAAACCGATAAACCCGGTATCTTCCGAGGAAAAAACTCAAGCCAGCCGCTCAAGCCTTGCTCCCCCAGGCGTTAGCCGCTCCATTCAAGCATTTTTCCGCAAAAGGGACGTGGCACCCTCGTATTCATTTATATTAAACAAAATGAGTATTTGACGCGACTATTTTCCGATTTTTCCGCCATGGGGGTGCCGATAGTGTCAGGTTACGTGGTTCCCATAGTTGCATTATGATAGCATCAATGCTATCATAGTCTTAGGAAATCCATATGTGAATTGGAGCATAACAAGTGTTCACAGTTGAATTTTATGAAAGATCAAACGGAGATTCAGAAATATGGAATTTTTTAGAAGATTTGCGGAATAAATCTTCAAGTAACAAAGATGCACGTATTCAATTCAAGCAACTCAGTCTCTACATTCAGTTGCTTCAAGACAATGGTACCAATCTACCAGCAAATGTTACGAAACATTTAGAAGAAGACATCTGGGAATTGCGGCCAGGTAACAATCGAGTCTTTTATTTTTATTATGCTGATCAGAAATTTGTGCTTTTACATCATTTTCGCAAGAAGTCACAAAAAACTCCACTGAGAGAGATAGAAAAAGCAAAGGCTGAACGTGACGATTATCTTGCCAGAAAGGAGTCTGATAAACGATGAGAACTTGGAATGATTACAAAGAGCATGTAAAAGCGGTCGATCCAGACGGCAAAAAGGTTATCGAGGAACTCGAGAATCTAGCTTCAATTGTAAGCGCTATGATCGAGAAGCGAAACGAACTGGGATTGAGCCAAAGGGAACTGGCATCCTTGTGTGGTATCCCTCAATCCTCAGTTGCAAGAATCGAGTCTTTTAAAACCATCCCTAATTTGGATACTGTGTTGAAAATCATGCAACCACTCGGTTTGAAGCTCACTGTTTCAACAGCCAAATAAGTCCTCAACTCAAGGACCGCCGCGCAACCACGTTACCAAAAGGGAAATTTTTCATCCAACACTCTGCAACCTTTCTCTCCCAGCCCTCCGCATCAACACCTCAAGATTTTTCCCCTCAGGTTACGTGGTTCCCATGGTCTTCCCTTTCATGTTCCCTTTTACTCTTATTTCCATTATAATATGAGAGCAAACGGGAAGTTGTGCGGATTCAAACTTTCCTTGCGTAGGTAATGCTATGGGAAATATGGAAAAACTGATTGATTTGATTGCTGCTCATGAGGGAATGATCAGGACAAGCCAGGTAGAGGCGGCCGGAATTCCTCGCAAGTATCTTTCTTTGCTTTCTCAGATGGGGAAATTGGAGCGCCTATCCCAAGGCATCTATCTTTCACCCAACGCTTTTGAGGATCGTCTTTATCGTTTGCATTTACGTTGTTCTGTTGGTGTCTATTCACATGAGACTGCTTTGTTCCTATTTGGCTTATCCGATCGTGAGCCACAGACCAGCATGATGACAGTACCAAACGGCTATAACGCACACCACCTGGCTATGGAATCTATCAAAATTTTCTACATCAGAAAAGAGCTTCATGAGCTAGGCAAAACAACTGCTCAAACATCATTCGGCCGTACGGTCTATTGTTATGATCAAGAGCGGACGTTGTGTGATATGATCCGCAGTCGTTCACAAATGGATCCTGCATTGTTAAATGCAGCGTTCAAGATTTACATTCGCCAAAAAGGAAAAAACATCCCTCTTCTGATTGATTATTCAGCCCAACTAGGCATTTTGAGTCTCATGAGAAATTATCTGGAGGTACTACTTTGAAGACAGCCAGACAAGTTAAGGATCTTATTCGAAATCTTTCGCGAAAGACAGGTGTAGATCCACAAATCCTGTTTCGAAATAGCCAGTATTCGCAGGATGAAATTAATAAGATCATCCAAACAATAAAATCCAGCTCTGAACTTGAAAGCAATTGGTATCAATACCAGAGTCGGAATGATTTTGCTCACGAATTAGCATATTCGGATGTATGTTCAAGTTTGGAAAAACTGATTGATATGTTATAACTAGAATGCTCAGCTTTGGACACAAATATTTGCCTTCAAAGATAGGCATAACAGTAATTTGACCCAACCCAATTTCCACTTTTTCCGCCGCGGTGCAAAGTCACCAAGCAGGAAATTGATCATCATCACCGCCATTTACCGCACCTTCCCGACTAATTTCCGTTTTGGTGACGTGGCACCCATGGTACCCATGGTTTTCAAGTTTCGAAGGTTAGTTCAATGTGTGGCGCTTTTTACGCTTACGGGATTTGCGCTCGTAAACCAGATCGGTCATGCCGTTGTAGCTTCGAGTCGAGATGAGGCGAAGCGGCGTTTCCCTTTCGTGGTCGGCAAACAGGCGGATGCCCCGGCCCAGGATGATTGGAAGGATGGTGATGCAAAATCGGTCAATCTGGCCGGAATCAATCAGCTGATTCACGATTGAGGCGCCGCCACAGATCCAGATGTCCTGGCCGTCTTTGCTTTTCAATGCAGTGATCAGATCGTCCATTGGCTGGTCGGTGAAAATGATTTCGGCCGTTGATGGCAGATGCTTATGCGTGATCACATAGCTCGTTTTGCCGGGATAGGCCCACTCGTGCGGTGACAATTCGGTCACGATCTGATGGTAGGTCGCATAGCCCATGATCACCGTGTCGACGGTTTGAATGAATTCCGGATAGCTTCCCGGATGATTGCTGTCACTACCGTCACCTGCAAGCCAGGCGACACCGCCCTGCTCATCTGCGACATATCCGTCCAGGCTCATCGCAATGTAAAGGACAACCTGTCTCATCTGGCAATCCTGAAAGCGGCAAATTTCCCCATGGCAGCGGCCGTTGGAAGTCCTCCGGGGCCCATTTGCCACTGGCTTGCCAGAAATACATTGTCGATGCCTTTGATTTTGCCGGGAACGGTGATCCGCTTAGCCCCAGGAGTGACGATGAAACTCATGTAGGATCCACAGTATGAATTGCAGTAATCCACGTAGGTCATCGGCGTCCAGACATCGATCACATGCACCTTGCCTTGCAAAAACGGATACTGGGCCAGCAGTCGTTCTTTGATTTCCCCGGACAGGTTTTGCTTGACCTGGTGGTAGACGTCCCTGTCCTCGTACAATTTTTTCCAATAGGTAAAATTCTGCTCCGTCTGCATGAAATTGGTCTGCAAGACAGTCTTCCCTAACGGCGCGAACGACGCTTCATAATCATAGGAATAGGTGCTCATGCGTTGAAATGTGCTTTCCGCAATCGATATCTTTTCACACGGGAAAACCTGAGTACCCTGAAGTGCTTCGAATCTGCCATTCACTGCAAAGGCTACTTGAAAGCCACTGGTGACAGGATACATTGGCCTGGCGGAGTAAAGCTTTCGCAGCGACTTGGGCATGTACTTCGCCTCAAGCAATTCCCGGAAGGTATAATCGGTGTCACAGGCGCAGATCACACAGTCAGCCGACTGTTCCCGGCCATCCTGAAGCAGCACGCCTGTTGCCTCATGATTCGCGACCAGCACCTTTTTGACCGGGGAGTTCGTGTGCAGGACGCCACCCAGGCTATGATATTTCCGGACTATGCGCAAGGCCATGGCAAGCGAGCCACCCTCCGGAATATCACCATTACCACTCGAGATCGTGGCATAGGAAATCAGGAAAGCATAGGCCAGATGCTGGGAAGGCATGTAGTCCACCAAGGCCTGCCTGATCAGGGGATGCTGGAAGCGGCTGGCCAAAGCCGCGAGATCCATATTCCCATAGGCTTTGATGAGCTTGCCCATGCCCTTCATCGATGCGCCCAGCTTGATCCAATCCAGAAGATTCATCGCGTCAAACGGCTTGTCGACGGGCACCGTCACGGTCTCTGCCATTTTCGTATAATCGATCAGCTTGTTGATTTCAGCGGCATCCCCGGGAGACAGCTGCAGCATGTCGCTTCTGGTTCGCTCCAGGTCACGCCAGAACGTCAGCTTTTCCCCATCGAGCACTGAAGCATAGAAGCTCGGTTTTTCATGGAGTGCGATCCCCTCTCCGAGCGCCCCAGTCTTCTGCCATACATCATAAAGGCCACTGCCCGGCCTTGCCCCTGTCATCCAGTGAATGCAGTTGTCGATGACATACCCTTCCCTTTTCCAACCCGTGCATTGTCCTCCGGGCACCGCATTCTTTTCATGGATCACCGTCTCAAAGCCAGCATCCTGCAGATAAATGCCTGCCGTGAGTCCGGCGATCCCGCCACCAACGATGATGACTTTTTTCATACGTGCTGTCTCCCAATCTGTACGTGCTGTCTCATAGTATGTGAAGCATGCTGATGCGAACGGTTTGCATAGAACTGTCCTCTTTCTGACAATCCGTTTTCTAACAATCCGTCATCTTTCTGATTCACTTCATGGATATAGAAGTCCATGATTTTTTGACGGCAAAATATGTAAAAATAATATCGTAATCGGCCACGCGTTTGTATAATTATAGCACAGGGCATTGGTTGGATGATTTATCATCGAAGCGCGAAATTTGTATTTTGACTTTATCTATCTTTGACCTTTGGCGGTAAAAAATCCGACATTTTAATTAGAGAATATCAAGGTCTGACACGACTATTTTCCGCAAACGAACCCGTGGTACCCATTAACTAAACTCGATGTGCAGGCTCTTGCCCAAACCCTTTGCGATGGCCTCTAAGGTAGAAATGTTTGGCAACGATGCTCCACTTTCAATTCTACTCTGATTGGATTGTCTAATACCTGATCTTTTTGCCAATTCCTTCTGGCTCAAATGGCTTTCCATTCTCGCTTTTATGATCGCATGCATGACCTCGTATTCAGGCGCAGAATTTTCATAGGTTTCTTTAAAAGTTGGGTCTTCCAGTTGCTTCTTGATATAGTTTTTCAAAACACTCATTGCCCATTTCTCCTTTCGTAGTCTTCTTAAATTAGACAAAATGAGTATTTGCCGCGACTATTTTCCGCCGCGTAACCACGTTACCACAAGAGAAATTTCTCATCCACCACTCTGCAACCCTGCTCTCCCAGCCCTCCGCATCAATTCCTCAAGCTTTTTCCCCATTGGTTACGTGGTGCCCAGAGGTTCCCAGGAAGCCCCACCGGTTGTCCTATGCAGTGGTCATCTGTGAAATATATATATTGTCCGAATCAAACATTAATTGAATTGACTGATTGAATAGTCTATCTATGGTTAGGATGTTTTCAACAAATGAGCTGATATAATCGGTCTGGCTATCAGCAAGTATCTGCATGATATTCTGTGTTCTGGTTGTATCTACATCCTGAAGAATACCGCCAACTTTAATTAGATTTTCGTCAAGTTGCGAATTACTGATTAAAGGAATTCTCTCTACTATCTTTCCAGCACTACTACTAAGTCTTGAAAGGCCTTTTAAGGCATACCCTTCAAGAGAAGCCTTGGAGTCCTTTTCGATTTTTAGGGCACACTCTTCATACAGCGCTGTGTAAGCACCAGAATACTCTTGAATCTTACTTGCGATACTCTTTAAGTAGTTTGTATCGAAATTTTCAAGAAGCATAATCTCCAAAAATGACGAGAAAGAAAATGTATACAAAGCCAATTGATAATCGTTCAAGCGAGACATTGTTTTATTTAATGTTGCTTTGACTTCCTGACCGCCATAGAACAGAGCTTTTTTACTGAGTGCCTTTGTAAGCTGCTCGCGATAAAGAATCATGCTCTGCTCAGATTCACGCTTTATATCCTGAACTAAAATGTGCTTGTGGTTTTTATATTTTTCGTTGTCCCAGTTGTATTTATAATTGTTAAGAACATCAGCTAGCGCATTAAGGTTACCCTTAAGCTTTGCTTCCTCTTTCAATTCCAGGAAGGCTAGTATCTCTTTTTGCGCTTCTTGGATAGCGTCTAGTTTCTTTTCTACTGCCATAATAACGACTGCCATACAAAGCATTGTTGGATTAATAGGTACTTGGGTCATCCTAGCGAGTCCACCACCAACTCCACCATTGGCTGCTTGAAGATTACCAATAAACTGACCGCCACTTTGAAACATCGTCTTTCCTGCCGTGTTAACAAAATACAGTCCACTTTGTCCAGCTCCGCCTAATGCATAGCTCGCAAGTTGCGTTATCGGCTGGAAAGCTACACCCAATGCAGCTGCTTTCTCAATAGGAAACTTTTGTGTTTCTGTCAGATCGATATTCATTTTAACAAGCTCTGACGGAGGATAATATTCAACATTCATCATTGCCTGAACAAGTGTGTTATTAATTGCCAATCTGGTTTCCTCCTTGGCTGTCATCAAGCGACCGTGCTTGGGCAGTTCTTACACCTCGAAACATTCGTGCTTCCTATTCAAACAAAGCCGTTGTTAGTTTCTTAATTGTGTAAGTTGTCCCATCTTCGTAGGCTATTTCAATGTTATCAATATAGCTTGAAGCAGCATTTTTATTCGTAAATACATTGCTCCAATGCCGACCCAATCCTCCGATTTCATTTGGTTCAATTGGGCCTGGCATCAATAACGCTGCATATTTTGCTCCATTATCTGTCGAAGTCAGTATATTCCTATCTTGATCACAAAGGACAACTTTGATTGTTATGCTATTTATCGTTTTGGATGAATTGTTTCTAAGGTCAATATCAAATGTTGTTGAACCTGATTCCGTGAATTGCCATGAAAAATCTGGAATCGAAAGAATATTTTCTTTTATATATTCCGCGGTATCAGAAGGTGTGATCGAATTGAATGTACTTGTAACTGTTGGAATTCTCGTTGTTTCAATTGTTGTATGGCTTGTCATAGTCGAGATTGCATTTCTTGTGTCAGACGAGGCCGATTGGGCGGTGGATCCTCGGAGTAACAAGCTAAAAATAACAACAGCAACAAGTAAAATTAGAAAGATCGAAAAAGGAATAGAAAAATATTCAAAAGCATTACCTTCTTTTTTATAGGAGACATTTGCTTTGTTTTTTCTGTGATTTGAATGATTCCCTGACTCCTTTTTCTCTGTCGTATTTTCCGCAGTGCTTTTTGGAGGTTGCTCAGGTTCAGATTTTGAATCGCCAAAAGTGCTTGTCCTATTTGTTTGTGATTTATCTGTATATTTGATCTGTTGGCTTCGATATTTATAATCATACCGGTCCCGTTTATATGGATCTGTTAATACTGTTCGAGCTTCGTTTATCAAAGCCATTCTAATGTTGTAGAACTCTCGTTTTGAGCTGTCATTCAGATCAGGATGGTATTTCTTGGCTATCGCTTTATACGCTAATTCAATGACTTCACGAGAAGCACGAGGACTTACTTCAAGAAGTTCATAATAATCAATAAAACCACTCATATCCACTCTCTATATGCAAAATTTTGATGTCTATCTAGTTTATGATCGGTCAGATTAATATGGCCATCACCAAAGCCAAAGGATGCCCTTACATATTGGAAGCAGCTTAACTATATTTTTGTCTTATCTAATTGACTATTTTCCGCAATTTCCACTTCGGAACCCGGTATCATTACAGGAAAATACTTTTATGCAACTCTCAAACCTTACTCCCACAGGGATAAGCAGCTTCACCTCGACTAATTTCCGCAAAAGTGACGTGGTACCCTGGGTTCTTTGAAAAGTGACGTGGTACCCTGGGTTCTTTGTACCCTGGGTTCTTTGCAACTGTCCTTTCAGGACACACGTCGAGTAGACCCGGGGTCCCCGGGGTCCTGATTGATCTTATAGATGTGGATTAGTTCGTCATGGTCATCTCTCCATTTGCCACAATTTCTATATGTCTACTTTTTCGGCGCTATTCCAATATTTCTTTAATTCGATAACAGATTCATTTATTTTTTTGTGCGATTTAATAATAAAAAATGAATAAACAATTATATATAAAACAGTAACAATCTTTGAATTAGAAAACCAACCAATTAAAACGAAAACTAAAGTTAATAGCAATTCGTAAATCAACTCTTCCCTGATATTAATTTTTAGGAGCTTTGATAAAATATACTCTGATAATGTCGATCTAAATGCTATTGCTAATAGTATAGACATGATTGAAAGTGTTAGATTTTTAAGAATTATTGTTGATATAATTGTCAATACAAAACTAAGAAATACAGATGCAATATTTATTAGAAGCATTATTTTTTCTTTTCTAAGTGTTTTGTAAAATGTGTTAGCTAATAATGAGAGCTTCCCTTCAAATACAAAAACTGGGAACAAAAACACCATATATTTCAAAATGTCAGAATACTGAGGCAGCCAATGTGAAATGAAAACATTTATCGGATAATATAATAACAATGCGCCATACATAACAACAATTAACACATTTCTTATTGTACTATATAATTTAGTCATATTTTCTTTTGAAGTTCGCCGCAACAAAGGAAACAAAAGCATTCCAACAGCATTTATGAAGATCATCATGACATTTGAAATACTTAGTGTTAATGATACTTTACCAAATGTACTGACTTCCCATGTCCTTTCTATGCCAAATCTTATAATACCTACAATTAACATACTTGCAATATTTGTGAACATCAATTTAATACCAGCGTTTATATTGTCATAGGTTTCCCTAAATGTTAAACGAAAATCAGATATTTTATTGATCACAATATTTTTACAAATATATAATGAATATATTAGTGAAATTATCTTTCCCATTAAATCAGCAACAATAATCATTTTGTATGATTTAAAGTCAGTGAAAATCATACAAAGTACAAAAAGTAAAAATATTATTCGGTCTGATATAGTTATGCGTGAGTAATCATTTATTCGATTTGTTGCCTGCAATACAAATATCAGCATTGCCCTTGATCCAGTAATAACAGTACATATTGACAATGTGAAAATTATGAATGTTTCTGCTCTACCCAAAACAAACAACCCTGATACAAAAAAAATAGAGCATGAAATGATTGTTTGGAATATAACTAACATCCAAAATTGCGAAAATAGAACCTTTCTATTTAGAATTTCATATTTCTCTCCGCCATATCTTAAGTAAACACCATCAGTCCAGCCAAATTGAAGAAAACCTATATAGGATGAATAGAATAAATATAATTGCCAATAACCGTAATCTTCAATACTAAGATATTTAGGAATCACCAATACAATAAAGCTAGAAACAATTAATGCAATTGCATTAGAAATAAATGCATACAATAAATTCCCAATGAATAAAGATTTGTTATTTCCCATTAATTCTGCTTTTTTCCTGTAGTTTTTCCAATATTTCATCAATATTATTTTCATTTATTTCTTCATATAAAATATCAATATTTCTTTTAATTAATTCATCTGTTAAGCAATTAAAATCATATTTTTTCAATTTCTCAATTACTTCTTCTGAAAATCGATATTTCTTTATCTCACCATTAATAAATATTGCATATGCTGGAATATTTTTACTAACCACAGATCCTGCAGCAATAATTGCACCTTGTTCAATCACAACACCAGATAATATTATTGTGTTTTCGCCTATCCAAACATCATCCTTTATTATTATAGGTCCTTTTGACGCAGATTTTTCAGCACTTTTTAAAGAATATTTTTTAAATGGGTATGTTGATATTCCCTTATATAAATGTTCTCCACCCAACATAAATTTAACATTTCCTGCGATCGAACAATATGAACCAATTTCTAATTTCTCGTCTGGATTACCATAAGTCTTAACAAACAATACTCCATATGTACAATTTCCAACTCGAACTCGGCTAATGTTAAATATATTTCCGATTTTTGTATGATTATGTTTATTAATATTTCCCCATTTTCTATATAGATTTAGAAATTTAATATATTTATAAATCTCTTTTAGCAAATAAAAGAACATCTTGAACTCCTTTTGTTGCTTTTTGCCTAATTCATTTTTCTTCATCACAATAATTTTGTCTTTTTATATAGGATGTTGCCCTCAATCATAATCTATTATTATATAGGTTAATGTACTAATATTTTTTAGAGGTCATAATGTTATGTTAACATTATACTTACGTCTATATTTCAACTATATTTTCGAGCATAATTCAACCTATTATTCTTCATATACATATTGTTTTTGAAAAAAATAACTTATAAAATAATTCAACTTAAATAAAAATCCTTAGTTTCTAATCTCCAATATTTATTAATGCATTAATAAATTGCATGGACATTTTTCTATACTCATTGCTATAAAAAAACCCGATAATATATACAATGCTGTAGTAAATTAGAATTGGCATTAATTTAATTAGGTTACCTCTTAAATATTTTTTAATATAATATATTTCACTTGTCATCTTTGAAATGAGATTAAATGGGGAAATCATTCGCTTGATATGCAAATGATTGTGAATCACTTCAGAACTGGGATTATATACAACTCGTAGATTATTTTCTTTTAGTCTCTCACCTATGATAGATTCTTCCATATACATGAATATATTTTCATCCAACGGAAATAAACACTCTGCAGCAACTGATGATATTGCAAAGCAGCAACCTGAAACTGTAAACACATCCCTCATTTTAATAAACTCATCATGTGAAAGGAACATCTTTTCTTTAATTCTAAATAAATTCAATTTTGATATCGGATATTTTAATAAATATAATTCTGAAAGTCCCGTTTTTCTTTTTCTTTGTCCATAAATGTATATCGTATTGTCAGGATTTAATATTTTGGGACCAACTAAACCAATATTTTTAAACTCTGAAAATAAATTAAACATATTTCTGATAGAATTTGTAGAAAAAATAACATCGGGATTGGCAATAATAATATATTTGCATTTTTCTTTCAAAGCATATTTGAGACCAATATTATTACCTGCAGAATATCCATTGTTTTTAGAATTGAAGATCAGTTGTACGTCTGTTCTTCCTTCATAATATTTGCAAAGATGTTCACCAGATTTGTCTGGAGATTTATTATCTACAATATATATTTTTACATCAGTTATTTTGTTGTCATCAATTGATTTTATACAATTAATTACATCATTATATGAACAATAATTCAAAATAATAATTGCATTCATAAATTTATAGCTCGCCATAACTCCTGATTTTTTGAACACATAACCCTATGGTTATCCAAAAATAGAAACCGACCTTGAATCCTAAAAGTCCAGGCTCAATCAAGCTGTGAAATAGAATATACAATGTAGAATAATATGATGCTTTGATAAATCTATCATTATTGATATGCCATTTAATTCTATTCATCAAATATATTAATGCAAGAACAAAAAATGAAAGTGAAAATATTCCTGCATTGTAAGCTTCTTGCAATATAAAATTATGTGCATTTCCAAGTACTTTTACGTTTGGTTTATAAAATCCATTTCCAAATATAGGGTTTCTAATAATCTGATTTATATATTGTATATAAATATCTAACCTACCACTTGAAGCTAATCCAATTTGCCCTTTAAAAAGTAAGTCTATTCTTTGTTGAAATGTAATATCACCATATATAATATTAATAGGTTGTCCACTTGGAATTATTATTGCAATAAATATTGCAACTACTATTAGTAATACTTTTAGAATATATTCAATATTTTTATTTTTTATACTATCAAAATAGTATATCAGTGTAACAAACGATATGCTCAAAATTGCACCATCAGAGAATGTTAATAATATTGCGCTGAAGAGCGAAGCAATTAATACCTTTTTAATAAATGATTTATATATATATATATTTAAGAATATCGTTATAAATGAAAGCATCATTGCAACAAAATTGGATTCTCCCATTGGAATAATTATCCAATATTTTATTGAATTTAGGGGAACACCTGAAACAAGAGCACGAAAAAATACATAGTAAATTTGAATAGTTAAAATAATACTTATGAACAGAAATAATCTAAAAACAATATTATCCGAGGAATCAATGTTTACATTTATTGCAATTATATACAATAATGTCAAGAAGATAACTTGAAAATATCCGGCTTCAAAATATTCATATACGGTCCCACTATAATTGTAAAATGATGTTAAAGAATACAACATTCTTATCAATAATAAAGAAGCAACAATATCCAGCTTTGTTCTAGAAAATGAAATAAAAAATAGATATATTAACATTGATATAAGGAGAATAATCGAAAATCTCTCAACATTTAGATTGAGTGTTATTTGTTTGAAATAACTGGCTTTCTCATTTTCTGAGAATAATAAATGCAGTGAAAATAGATACAAAATTACATACTTAAAATATACACTTCCAAACGTCTTATCTTTTATTTGTATCATTGTTTAATCCTAGAGTATGTTCTAATACATATTTTTCAAAACTATTCTCTATATCATATATTTCCGCATGAACTGATGCCTTCCTGTTTTCCTCACTTGGTAGTTTCATATAATCCCCATACCTAAATGACAAATAGTCATTAATACGCTTTGGCCCCATTAACATAGTATTATCAAAATATATATCTTCTGGTTCATCAAAAAAAGTCTTGTCAAAAATTCCTTGTTTGAAGCTTGCTGGGGTGATGAAGTAACACCAAACATAATTAGCAAGACAATTATCATATCTATAGATGTTTTTATAGCACCAAAGTGCAATCAATTTTTTGGGAAAGAACTTTAGAGAAAATAAAATGAATTCATGCATTCTAGATTTTGGTATCCAGTTCCTTTGAGACAGTGCATATAAAGTAACAAATTTTGATTGAAGATATATTGCCATTTGTATTATCTTAGATTTTGGAGCCTTATGTAATATCATTATATCTACATAAATCCCGTGATGCATATTATTACGATCTTTAAAACTAGACTCTATAAATGTGGTTCCATTCATTCGTACTTTTGCGTACTCAAGGTATTCTGGAATAATCCTCCATTCTTGTATTATAAACAGATCTGAACCTTCATTATCAAAAGCATTTTTAAATTTCACATAATTTTCCGGTGTCATAAAAATATCAAGATCGTCATCCCACGGTATAAAACCTCCATGCCGTACCGCACCGAGAGCCGTTCCACCCATTATGAAATAAATTATTCCATTATCGCGACATAGCCTATCAATATATTTCATTATCTCTAGTATTTTCATTTGAACATCGCGAACAGTCTGATTATTCTCCATATAAGCCTCACAGCTTCTTAGCAAGATAATAAAATTGGCTCATAATTTTCTTTATTCCTGAGATTTTCATCGCATACTTTGCTGCTGTTTTTATACATTTAAATGTGCCTGCTTTAACTAAATAGCTGATTACCGAAGATGCCCAGCGATGGGGGTGAGTGCTAATTATACAAGACTGTTTGGATGCAATAATAGCATCAAATAAATCATTAAAGTCTTTATATTGCAGATTTTTGTCATCACTGTAAATTCTATCGTTGTTAATTGGATCGTATATTTGCTTGAAATTATAGGCGGAATCGGAGTAGTAGTTATATTCAGTCTCATATTTTTTCTTAAAATCAACCATTATATCGGAAATATCCGGATACCTATCCTGAACTTTTGCGCTTCTGAAGAAATCACGGTTTGATGCATATCCAATACGCTCTACTACAGGGTTGCCGTGTTGACATACGGTTCTCAACTGAAATCCGTCGCTTTCAAAAGCTGTCTTATTTTTATCAAACTCGTTAATTGCTTTGTCAATATCCCCTTTACAGAAATCCATCACATCATAATGGTAAGAAACCTCATGTCCCATTTTCTGTATCTCTTTCAGAAATCTTTTGTTTTTTGCATTGCCTAGCAGATATGCTTGTATATAATACGAACCTCGATGTCCGTATTTATGCTCTATCTGTGCCATCCGGTAAGCCTTTGGTACATCCGCTTCAACATCATGTTTTAAAACGATGTATTTATCGTGCGTTTCAGCGACCTCATAAGCCGATATACTGATCAGATCTTTATCCTTTAGTTTAGCGCAAACGTTATCCCAATTTTTGTAAGTGAATATCATTTTATATACTGCCTCATACCTTTGGCCTTCTTCAATTTTTTTCTCCATACAATTCATTTAACCTATTTCGCAATATTGAAGAAGAAATACCTTCAGTGTGATCAAGATATACCACCTCGCAGCCAACCTCGGTAAATTCACTTTCATACTGATTCCATGTTTCTGTTCCTTTCCAATCAGAACCAACAAACACTACTTCAACACCATATCTTTTTACAGCAGAAAGCTTGTCCATATCAGTTTGGGGTACTACTCTGTCTGCATATATAATAGCTTCAACAATAGCAATCCTTTCATCCTCACAAATAATCGGCATTTTATTTTTTCGCTTATTGCAAAGATCGTCAGTTGTTACACCTACAATCAAGTATTCACAGAGTTCTTTAGCTCGTTTAAGAATATTCAGATGACCAATATGAAACATGTCAAATACACCTGATGTATATCCGACTTTGAATTTTTTTACTCTTTCGTTCACAAATATTTCTCCCTTGCAAATTTTTGAAATACCCATCCCCTAATTTTATTCGGCAGCAATAATTGAACGATCAAACGTTTTAAAACGTTTACACTGTAGGTCAGAATATCAATAATCCTGTTATCAAGCATATACTTCTGTAACTTGGCTTCACTAACGAAATACTTCCATCCACCTCGACGCTGATACATATCTTTACCTGTTCTAACATTGACTAACACATCAGGAACATTGGCAAACGAATAGCCACCGAGCATCAATCGAAGCCATAAATAATAATCTTCCTCACAATACCAATCCTTGTAACCGCCAACTGCCTCAACATCTTTTTTTTTGAACATGACTGTCACTTGATTTATCGGGCATCGTTTTTTTATGTACTGCACAATTTCCGCGTTATTCACTGGAACATTACGAACACTGACTATGTTTGTTGATTCTTCCACAAACTCAGTTATATTTCCGCCAACTACTGAAACGGTAGGTATGGCTTCGAATACCGCAAGTTGCTTTTCAAATCTATCAAAGGCGCTTATATCATCAGCATCCATAAGGGCAACCAGGTCATATTTGCATTTTTGCATCCCGGTTCTACGAGCTTCTCCATGCCCACGGTTCTGAGGTAATCTAATAACATTGAATATTGTCAACAATTCGTAGTTCTTAATAATTTCTTCAAGATCATCTGGTACAGGGCCATCAACAGTGAGAACAATTTCGTTTGGAGGTTTTGTTTGGTTCAGAATACTATCTACTGCAATACGGAAATGGTCAGGATTGTCCTTGCCATATACACACATCGAAACAGAGAATGCTGAATGATCGATGCCTTTTTCAACTCGTTCAATTTTTCCCATTTAGCACTTGCTCCAGCAATTTCTTTGCCTCAGCTTGTCCGACCTCATATTCCCTAGGTGTCACTTGACCAGTCCTAAGCAAATAGTCACCGAAGTCTTCTGCCGTATCCATTCCTTCTGTAGAAATGTCATCCTTTGTTACTGTCAATAAAAAATCCCTCTTTTGGGCGGAGAAAAATCCCTATCGTTAGAACATTAACGGCGTAGCATTTTTTAAGTCTTGAGTTTTTACGGCGGAGAAAAGGGACTAGTTTATGGCGGAG
>Ga0209269_1001105_pt1 | contig 15984 bp, 15 predicted proteins | sample MTBAKMMethaMetaG_FD_187455 | JGI IMG/M metagenome (GOLD analysis project Ga0209269, IMG submission 187455) | Enrichment culture microbial communities from Arthur Kill intertidal strait, New Jersey, USA, that are MTBE-degrading - MTBE-AKM (Arthur... | ecosystem: Environmental > Aquatic > Marine >... | reverse complement strand
GCCCGCTCCCTCGCCGGGTGCGAGATCGACCCGGTGCCGACCGTCGAGGCCGAGGCCCTGGTCCTCTCGACCCTCGACGGGCGGGAGCGGACCGCCGCCCTCACCGCCCTGCGGATCCGGGCAAAGCAGGGGCCGGTCCGCCTGGGCGATCTCTACGCCCTGACCGGCGGGCGGCAGGGGATGCGGATCTTCGACGCCCTGAACCTGCGCCCCTGGATCGTCTCGCAGATCCACGCATGTCTCGCCCGGGAGCGGCAGCGGGGCTCCGAGATCCCGCCCGATATGGTGCGGGTGGACACGGTCCACGCCGCAAAGGGGCTCGAGGCGGCGGTGGTGCTCCTCCACACCGGCTACCTGAGGAACCGCCTGGACGACCTCGCCGACCCGGAACGGCGGGCCGAGGAGCGGCGGGTCTATTATGTCGGGGCGACCCGGGCAAGCCACGCCCTCCTCCTCCTGGACTACGGGGAGGGGCCGGTCTGCCCGGTGCTCACGGGGGTGGCGGCGTGAAGGCCCTCATGGAAGAGGCGTGCCGGTTCTTCGAGCGGCACCTGACCGGCGAGCACCGGGCCTTTCTCCTTTCCCGCTACGGTTTTTGGCCGGCGTTTACTGAGAGGGCGCGGATCGGCTACGCCCCGGCCGAGGGGGCGGCCCTCCTCCTGCACCTGATGGACCGGGGATTTGGCGGCGATGAGATCGTCGGCTCGGGCCTTGCCGTGCGGTGGGAGCGGGACGGGCGGATAGGAGTTACCGATCACTTCAGGGGGCGGATCGTCTTTCCGTACCTGGACGGCGAGGGAAGGCCGGAATATTTCATCGCCCGGGCGACCGGCGAGACCCCGGCGCACGGCGACCGGGCGCCGGCGAAGTACAAGAAGCAGATCGTCACGGCGACCGGGCCGAGAGAGCCGATCTTCGGCGCCTGGTCGGTGATCGACGGCGCCCCCCTGGTCGTCACCGAGGGGATCGCCGACGCCCTCGCGGTGCTGCAGGACTGCCGGCCGTGCATCTCGCCGGTGACGACGCGGTTCAAGCGGGAGCGGATCGAGGAGGCGGCGGCGTGCTGCCGGCGGGCCGGGGCGGTCTACGTGGTGATGGACAGCGAGGAGAGCGGGGCCGGGATGGCGGGGGCGGCGAAGACGGCACACGCCCTCCTGGCGCACGGGATCGAGCGGGTGTATATCGGGACGCTGCCGCGGCCCGATGGGATCGAGAAGGTGGACGTGAACGATTATCTCAGGGAGGGCGGCGACCTTGCGCCGGTCCTCGCGGCGGCGGTGCCGGCCGCCGGGCACCCGGGCGTGCGGGAGGAGCGGCGGCAGGCGATCCTGGCCGGGGTGGCGAACCTCAGGTCGGCCGTCCCGCGGCCGGGGAAGAAGGGCGGCGGCGATCTCGAGGACCTGAAGCGGTGCATGCCCTCCCTTTCCGCCTACACCGGGATCGCCCCGGGGAGGAGGGGGGCGCACCCAATCTATGGATCGACGCACGGCGACAACTTCGCCGTCTCGGCTGACGGCGAGACCTGGACCTCGTTTCACGGCGGGAACGAGACGGGGAAATCAGGGAACCTGCTCAAGCTGATCGCCCTGGAGCAGGGGTTTCTCGGTGACGAGGGGGCGCCCCTGCGGGGGGAGGCGTTTTTGCGGACGGTGGGGTATTGTCGGGGGCGGTGGAGGTGAGAAGGGCCGCGACGACCGGGGAATGGATCCGAACGTACCGGGCTTGCTGATGTGCGGTTTTGCGGGGCGAAAAATGATTGATTTTGCTGGCGGTTATCCCCGCGGCGTCTCCGCCGCCTTCATGATATACGCATAGTCCTCCTCCGGGATCGTCCGCATCGCCTGCCCCCTGATGTGGCCTGACCACATCTTTTTGTTCGTGATGAACTGCAACCGCGGGATCAGGGGCTTGAACTCGACCGGCGGGTCGAAGATCTCGATCGTCTTCAGTTTGATCCGCAGTGGGAAGACCTCGGCCCCGAGTTTGGGCGGGGCGGTGAAGATCGGCGTTGTGTCCTCATAGACCTCTGAGGTAATCTCGAAGCACCCGGTGATCGCCGGCGGGAGGGTGGTGTCCTTGTCGATCACCTGCTGCCCGACGTAGACGAGGAGGGTGTCGCCAGGCTTTGTCTTGCTGATCGTGTTGATGTATCTTTTCGGGACGCCCCAGATCTGCTTTTTGATGGTGACGTCTGAGTTTGTGCGGTTGGAGATGGCGAGCCAGCGGGTCATAGAGTCTCTGTAGGAATGCGGCGGTAAAAAATGTTGTATTCTTAAAAACGTCAGTCTGGAAAACGCGTGGGGACCTCTACTTATAAATAGATGAAGCGATCAACCTATTGTTGTCGATACGCTCACGAAAAATGCGTATCTGCTCTCGACAAGATCATATCTTGCCGAGCCCGACCTTGAGCCGGTGTTGACAGTACACACTCTCTGACAAAGACATGTGGCCCCCTGGCAACATCAAGTTTTGGGTCTGGCGTCTCGCCGTTTGAACCTGGGGCCGGGAGGCCCATTGAATCCCCCCTATAGTTGCAGAACGTGAACAGATGCATATTACCTACACAGGTTCAGGAGAACGAAAGCCACTCAAAGCCCTCCTGAGCACAAAAGTCACGGGCATTTCCTCCTATTATCTCAAAACAAAAGAGGGTGACCCGACCATTGAGATCCCCCTGATCAACCTCGGCGATCTCGTCGATGGCACCATCAACACCGAGACGGTCAAAACCACGCGGGTCCGAAATACCGGAAAACTGGAAACCGACACCGTCCGAAAGGGTGACGTTGTCCTCACCCTCCGTGGCCCGCCCTTCCGGGCTGCAGTCGCAGACGACAATAGTGCCGGGGCGGCACTCAGCGCGAACCTCGTGGGGTTGCGGTGCTCGGATCAGATGCGGCCCGAAATTCTTGCAGCCTGGTTTAACAGTTCCACAGGCCAGCGTGCCTTTATACCGAGGGCCGGCGGCTCGACGCTGATGGGCATCTCCCTCAACGAACTGCTGCAGATCGAGGTTCCCGTCCCATCTAAGGAGCAGCAGAATCTCCTGAGCAGATATCTGGCGCTAAAAAACGAACACACCAGGATCCTGAATAAAGAACAGGCGATCCTCGATTCTATCGTTAACTCGATGATGAACTCTCTTTAAGGTGATTATGATGACGACGCTTACTTTTGAAGAAATGAAGAAGAAGACCTGGGAGGCAGCAGACATTCTCCGAGGGTCCATAGACTCCGCAGATTTCAAGAACTATATCAATGGCATGCTCTTTTTGAAGCGCCTCTCCGATGTGTTTGAGGAAGAAGCGGATCGTATCGAGCGGGAGACCGGCGACCACGATCTTGCCTGGAACGATCCCGACGAGCACCAGTACTATCTCCCTGAAGGGTGCCGGTGGAAGGACATCCAGGGTCTCACCCAGAATATCGGGGACGCCCTGAACAAGATCACGCAGAAGATCGAGGGCCAGAACCCGATTATAGAAGGGGTACTGGCGAGCATTGATTTCAATTCGATCAAACTCGGAGACACCAGGCAGCGGGATACCACCCTATCCGCACTTATCCGGAATTTTTCCGCCATCTCGATGAGGAACGCCGACCTCGAAAGCCCGGATATGCTCGGGGACGTGTATATGTATCTCCTCGAACGATTTGCCGATGATGCCGGGAAGAAGGGCGGGGAGTTTTATACGCCTCATCAGGTGGCCGCTCTACTGGCCCGGTTCCTTGAGCCGAAGGAAGGGATGCGCATCCATGATCCCTGTTGCGGCTCGGGCGGCGCGGTGATCCAGTGTGCGCGGCTTGTGAAGGAGCAGGGCGGCAACCCGGCAAACCTCACCCTGACCGGGCAGGAGAAGAACATCGGGACCTGGGGGCTCTGCAAGATGAATATGCTCCTCCACGGCTACATCGACGCCGATATCAGGGCAGGGGATACGATCAGGGAGCCGAAGTTTCTGCTTGACAGGCACCTCATGCAGTTCGACCGGGTGATCAGCAACCCGCCCTTCTCGCTCGATAAGTGGGGCCAGGACGTTGCAGAAAAAGATCCGTTCGGGCGGTTCGGCTACGGTCTGCCGCCGGCGACGAAGGGCGACTGGGCGTTTGTGCTCCACATGATCAATATCCTCAACGAGACCGGGAAACTTGCGGTGATCGTGCCGCACGGCGTGCTCTTCCGCGGCGGGGCCGAAGGGCGGATCCGGACGAACGTCCTGAAGGACGATCTGGTGGAGGCGGTGGTCGGGCTTGCGTCGAACCTCTTCTTCGGGACGTCGATCCCGGCGGCGGTGCTGGTCGTCAACAAGGATAAGCCTGCGGAGAGGAAGGGAAAGGTTCTCTTCATCGAGGCTTCGGCGGAGTTCCAGGAGGGGAAGAACCAGAACTGCCTGCGCACAAAGGATATCGAGAAGATTGTTTCGGCCTACCGCGAGTACAAGGACGTGGAACGGTTCTGCCGGGTTGTGTCGATGGATGAGATCGCGGAGAACGACTACAACCTGAATATCACCCGGTACGTGGACACGACGCTTGAAGAGGAGGTCGTGGATGTGGCGGCGGTGGCGCGGGAACTGCACGACCTGCGGGAGTGCCGGGCCGGGATCGAGGCGGAGATGGACCGGTACCTGGAGGAACTGGGCTATACGGGGCGGTCGGCGTGAGCGGGGAGATGCCGGGGCCGGTCGAGGGGTCGTCCGAGTTTCTTCTCTACCAGACCGAGGGGGGCGAGACCCGCGTGCAGGTCCGCCTTTTCGAGGGGATGGTCTGGCTGACGCAGCGGTTGATTTCCGAACTGTATCAGAAGTCGGTTCCCACGATCAACGAGCATATCAAGAACATCTACGAGGAGGGGGAACTCGACCCGCAGGCAACTATTCGGAAATTCCGAATAGTTCAACAGGAGGGTGATCGCCAGGTCGAGCGCCTGGTGGACTTCTACAACCTCGATGTGATCCTCGCGGTGGGCTACCGCGTGCGTTCGCACCGGGGCACCCAGTTCCGGCAGTGGGCGACGAAGCAATTGCGGGAATATGTGGTGAAGGGTTTTGTCCTGGACGATGAGCGCCTGAAGGAGTCGGGCGGGATCGGGGCGGATTATTTCGACGAACTCCTGGAGCGGATACGCGACATCAGGGCGTCGGAGAGGCGGTTCTACCAGAAGATCACCGATATCTATGCGACGAGCGTGGACTATGATCCAAAGCACCCGATGACGCTTGAGTTCTTCAAGACGGTGCAGAACAAGATGCACTGGGCGATCCACGGACATACGGCGGCGGAGACGATCTTTCTCCGGGCCGATGCGAGCAAGCCGCACATGGGGCTGACGACCTGGAAGCATGGGCCGAAGGGGAGGATTCAGAAGACTGATGTGGCGGTGGCGAAGAACTACCTGACCAAGGAGGAAATCTCGAACCTGAACCTGATCGTGAACCAGTATCTCGACTTTGCTGAGTTCCAGGCCCGCCAGCGCCGGGAGATGAGGATGGCGGACTGGATCAAGAAACTCGACGGGTTCCTGCAGTTGAATGACCGGAGCGTCCTGAGGAATGCCGGGAGGGTCTCGGCAGAGACGGCGAAGCAGAAGGCGCAGAAGGAATTCGAGCGCTATGAGGCAGAGCGCCGGATCAGGGAGGCGAGCGAGCCGACGAGCGACTTCGACCTGATGGTCGATGAGGTCAGGTATCTTTCAGAGGGGAGGACTGAGGAAGATGAAGAGTGATGCGGTCGTCTCCCCGAAACGCTCCGCCCTGCCTCTCGGAGCGGCGAGCGATGTTGCCGGGGGGATCGAACCCCGGGCAACTATCCGGAAATTCCGGATAGTTCGGCGCGGAGGTTTTCGATGAAGCCCGAGGTTGTGCACCGGCTTCACCGGCATTTTGAGGACTATGTCCACGATGCCGGGGGGGTCGAGTTCTGGTATGCCCGGGACCTTCAGGTGCTGCTGGGCTACAAGGAATGGCGGAATTTTTCGAAGGTCCTTGAAAAAGCCAGGGAGTCCTGTCAAAACGCAAAACATAACATTTCAGACCATTTTGTTGACGTCAACAAAATGGTCCCGCTGGGGTCGGGGTCTGAGCGGGAGATCGCGGATATCATGCTGACCAGATATGCCTGTTATTTCATCGCCCAGAATGGTGATCCGAGGAAAGAGGAGATTGCGTTTGCCCAGCCCCCGGAGGAAGACCTGAAGAAACTCGAACGCCGGGTGAGATCACAGGAGAAGCGCCTTGCCGATTCGACGGGGAGACTTTCCGGGAACACTGAGGGACAGGAGGGAGAGGATTGATCCCCGACGATGTCCTGCCGGCGGCCTTTGCCGTTGTTCAATCGCCGAAGCGCTACGCCCTGCTCCTGGGGTCGGGGATCTCTAGGGACGCCGGGATCCCGACGGGGTGGGAGATCACCAAGGACCGGATCCAGAAGATCGCCTACGGCTTAGGGGAGCCAATCGAGGGGAAGCCTGAGGACTGGTATCAGAAGAGGTACGGCCCTAAGCCGACGTTCTCCGACCTATTCAATGGACCCAGCACACCAGAGGACCGGGAGGCGGCGCTGCGCGAGTATTTCACCGTCGGCGGAGCCATTCCGCAACCGACCGAGGCCCACCGAACGATCGCCCGGATGGTGAAGGAGGGGCTGATCAGCCTGATTATCACGACGAACTTCGATGACCTGCTGGAGCAGGCGCTCCGCGATGAAGGCGTCCGCCCGGTGGTGATCACCGAAGGGAGCGACCCGGCGAAGATGTCGGTGATCCCGGACCAGTGCCGGATTGTCAAGGTGAACGGGGATTATCCGGACACCCCTCTGAAGATGACGTTGAATGATCTCGCTTCCTATACGCCGGCGATCACGGGCTACCTGGACAGGATATTCTCGGAGTGTGGGCTGATCGTTTGCGGGTGGTCGGCGACGGATGATAAGGGGATTGTAAAAATTCTCACCAGGAAAAGAGCGGTGCGGCGACATTCAATCTTCTGGTGCCAGCGAGACAGGAAACCGGCGATACCAAGTAAGATAATAAATAACCTGAGCCCGGCGATTATTCCAATAGAGTCAGCAAATGAGTTTTTCGGGGAACTGTACACACGGATCGAGATCCTGCGGCATTACAACACTACAGAGAGTATGACGGTTGCGACCGCCGTCATAAAAGTCCGTGACGCACTGCGTGACCCCAGGCCTGATCTGATTCTATCCGATCTCATCAACACAGAAACGGACAAGGTTTACCAGGAACTCGCATCCCTCAACTACCTCCCGGAAGAGGGCAGCGAGATCGTTGCACAAGAATATTTCAAGAACACCCTGGAAGAGTTCGAGCGCCTCACAGCCCCTCTGGCCGCCATGGCGGCCATGATCGCCCATTACAACGATGGGGGGAATACTGACCTGATAGCAGATACCATTGAACGGTTGATCAATCTACCCTGCCCTGATCTCAGACCCATTCAAAGCATTCAGATTCACGACATTCGTGTAGGCTCTGGGTTCGGAAAAGATTGGTTTTTTGATCTCGTGTGCCAGGTCAGATATTATCCTGCCTTGCTGGTCATCTATGCCGCCGGGATCGCAGCCGTGAAGAAGGGGAATCTGGACATACTGGAAGCTATTCTTGCTCGACCGAAGATTACGAATTCCTCGCTACATAGGGTGCCTTACCATGATGATGTGAATATCTGGTCTGCAATGACGCAGATTCCAGACTGGATCCTGGATTTTAATTACGAGCGGTACGGGCAGCATGTGAGTGTTCATTACTATCTCTACCGGGTCATTCAGTCGATTCTCCAGCCTATAATACGGAACGAACTCGCATATGATGGGGCCTTTGACACCTTCGAGTATCTCTATGGCCTCTCGTACCTTCACCTGGCGTCTTCTCCGTTAGAGGGAAAAAGTGCCGCTAACCCCCCTCTCCCCTTAATCTCACGGGTCTGGGTCAACACAGTTGGATTCAACGGAAAGGGTACGTACAGGTTCCCGGCTCCGGTCGTCTCTTACCTAAAAGACATTCAGAAAAAGGCAGAAGGGTCTGATTTCTTTGGTGGCGATCTTCAGGCATTTGAGAGACAGAACCAGAAATTTGCTGAATTTTTCGGAATACACTCGCCTGAAACGGGGATAAGGTACTTTCCTGGAGGAGTGCTCTAATGCCCGGTGAAACGCTACCCGAAGGCTACAAAATGACAAAGGTAGGGGTGATCCCGGAGGAGTGGAAAGAAGGGCCGATCAGTTCCATCGCATTAGTAAACCCACGTACCGATACATCTCACTTGAAGGAAGGCTCCCCTGTTTCTTTCCTGCCGATGGAAAAAGTCGGGGAAGATGGTACAGTCCATGCAATGGAGGTACGTCCTTACGCCGAGGTTCAAAACGGCTACACCATCTTTACCGACGGTGACATTCTGTTCGCGAAGATCACCCCCTGCATGGAGAATGGAAAAGGTGCATTAGCCAGAGACCTGAGGAACGGCGTGGGTTTTGGGAGCACAGAATTCCATGTGCTCCGCCCCATCGATCCGGAGGACGCAGAATTTATCTATCAACTGTCCCGTTCATCCTCGTTTAGAAACAAGGCAACCCGTTATTTCACGGGTTCTGCCGGGCAGCAGAGGGTATCAAAAGATATCTTCACCCACTATCTCTGTCCGATCCCCACACCTGAAGAACGCCATCGTATCGCCGCCATCCTCTCCGCCGTCGACGCTGCCATCGCCGCCACCGACGAGGTGATCGCGAAGACCGAGGACCTGAAACGGGGTCTGATGCAGGACCTCCTCACGAAGGGCATCGACGAGGCCGGAAGGGTCCGGTCCGAGGAGACACACGCATTTTGCGAGAAGCAGGGGATGCGGGTGCCGGTGGAGTGGACCGGAGGGCCAATCAGTTCAATCGCATATGTGAACCCACGTACCGACACATCACATCTGAAAGAGAACTCCCCAGTCTCCTTCCTTCCTATGGAAAACGTCGGGGAAGATGGTACAGTCCATGCAATGGAGGTACGTCCTTACGCTGAGGTTCAAAACGGCTACACCATCTTTACCGACGGTGACATTCTGTTCGCGAAGATCACTCCCTGTATGGAGAATGGGAAGGGGGCGTTAGTCAGAGATCTGGAGAATGGCGTGGGCTTTGGGAGCACAGAATTCCATGTGCTCCGCCCCGTCGATCCAGAGGATGGAGAGTTTATCTATCAACTGTCCCGTTCGTCCTCATTTAGAAAGGAAGCGACCCGTTATTTCACGGGTTCTGCCGGGCAGCAGAGGGTATCAAAAGATATTTTCACCCATCGTTTCTGTCCTATCCCTAAGCCCGAAGAACGTCCCCACATCGCCACCATCCTCTCCACCGTCGACCGCGACCTCGCCACCGAGCGCGACCACCGCGCCCGCCTCCAGACCCTCAAGCAGGGCCTCATGCAGGACCTCCTCACCGGACGGAAGCGGGTGCCCCTCGATGGAGGTGAGGCCCACGGCGCATGAAGAGGACACCACCACCTTCCCCGACCACCTCCTCTTCATGGCCATGGAAGACCTCGACGCCTCCGTCGTCCTCTATGATGCAGGCCACTACCCGCAGTCGGTCTTCCTCCTCCAGCAGGCGGTCGAGAAGGCGGCAAAGTCGTTCTCGATCCGGTTCGGGATCATCACCGAGAAGGACGCAGCCCTTCGTATCGGGCACAAACCCCTCACCATTGCCAGGGAGACCACGAAGACCTTCACCGACGGCCTCCGGTCCCTGCCCAAAGAACCCGAAGCCCTGGCGCACTTCTCTGATCTCGGGTTTGACCTCCCGAAGATCGTCGAAAGCGTCGACCTCATCGAGAGCGGGATCAACACCTATCTGAACTCGATCGAGACCTTCGATCTCTCTGAGGCCGATGCTCGCGCGATCGTTGCCACACTGAAGGACACACACGTCTCCACTGAACAGGCACTGAAGAGACTTGACACAGAGGGCATCCCCGACGCCGCCTATGAGCAGATGGTCATGCGCCTTGAGCAGACCTATCGCTCATTCTATGCCTCTCTCGACATCCCCGAGGCAAAGAAGGCAGAACTGATCGAAGGGATCCCGGAGATCACCCGCGAGATCCTGGGCAAGAAGGACCAGGTGGAATCTACCCTTTTCATGACCCTGACCCTGACAGAACCCCTGTTCCTCCTCTTCCACCTCGCCAGAGCCACCGGGCCGCACGCCATCAAGGCGCGGTATCCGGATACAAGAACAGGGTTCGACCCCCTCGCCTACTACACCCCGGACCGCCCCATCGTCGCCGCCCTCCCTGACCTGCACACTCACACCGGCATCGTCCTCGAACGTCTCGACCGCCTTTACGACTTCATCGCCTCTCCTCCTGAGATGGCCGACCTCACAACAACATGCGACCCCCGCGTGACACTCCCCACGCACCAGGAGGACCACCCATGAGCCACGACCAGAAAGAAAAAACCGAAGTCGAAGACCCGGCCGTCGAGGTGCTCACCCACCACCTCGGCTGGACCGAACGCACCTCCCGTGAAGCCGACGCCCTCCGCCCCTCCCGCAAGGAGCCGGTTCTCATCGGCCTCCTCAAGGAAAAGATCCGGGACCTCAACCCCTGGATCACCGGGGAAAACATCGACCGCGTCATCTACCAGATCACCACCGTCCCGGCCACCTCCGTCCTCGAAGCCAACGAAAAAATTCATGCCATGCTCGACCTCGGCACCACCGTCCAGCAGGACCTCGGCGACGGCTGGGGCGAACTGGGTCGCACCGTCAGGCTCATCGACTACGACGCCATCGAAAACAACGACTTCACCGTCATCAGGCAGTATTCCGTCGAACACTACACCGAATGCATCCCCGACATCGTCCTCTTCATAAACGGCATCCCCATCGTCGTCATCGAATGCAAGAGCCCCTACCTCGACAAGGCAATGGCCGAAGCCCTCAGGCAACTCAACCGTTACCAGGAAAACGGCTCCGGCTTCAGAAACCAGGGCTGCCCCCACCTCTTCAGGACCGCCCAGGTTCTCATCGCCACCCACAACACCATCGCCAGGTTCGGCACCAACGACGCCCCGCCGCGCCACTGGTCAGAGTGGAAAGACCCCTGGCCCCTGACCCTCGACGACCTCACCTTCACCCTCGGCAGGCTCCCCACCTCCCAGGACGCCCTCCTCTTCGGCACCTGCTCGAAAGAAAATCTCCTCGACCTTATCCGGAACTGCACCGTCTTCGAGCGCGAAGCCGGCCAGGTGACCAAAAAAGTAGCCAAATACCAGCAGTTCAGAGCCACCAGCAAGGTCCTCAAGCAGGTCACCGCCCCCGAGCGCACCGGCGGGTTTGTCTGGCACTGGCAGGGAAGCGGCAAGAGTCTCACCATGGAGTTCACCGCCGTCAAACTCCGGCGGAACAGCGCCCTCGCCAACCCCACCATCGTCATCGTCACCGACCGCACCGACCTCGACCAGCAGATCCACGGCACCTTCCTCCACTGCGGCTTCCCCAACCCCATCAACGCAACCAGCGCCGCCGCCCTCAAGGAAACCCTCTCCCACCCCGTCGGCCAGACCGTCATGACCACCATCCAGAAGTTCCAGGACGCCGCTGCCGTCTACCCCACCCTCACCGAGGAGAAAAACATCTTCGTCCTCGTCGACGAGGCGCACCGCAGCCAGTACAACATCCTGGCGGCCAACATGCGCCAGGCTCTCCCCAACGCCTGCTTCATCGGCTTCACCGGCACCCCCGTCTCCCAGAAAAAACGCGACACCTTTGCCGAGTTCGGCCCCTGCATCGACCGCTACGATCACCGGCAGTCGGTCAAGGACGGCATCACCGTCCCGATCTACTACGAAAGCCGGATGCCGAAACTCTCCATTGCCGGGAGCAACCTCAAAGAACTCTCCGACCACCTCTTCAGCGGCTACTCAGACGAACAGCGGGCAAAACTCCTCCGGAAATACGTCACCAAAACCGCCATCGCCATTGCACCCGAACGGATCAGAAAGATCTCCGAGGATCTCCTGAACCACTACCAGGCCCGGATCGAGCCCAACGGTTTCAAGGCCCAGATCGTCGCCCCCAACCGCCTCGGCGTTATCCGGTACAAAGAGGCGCTCGAAGCCCTCGGCAGACGCGACTGCGCCGTCCTCATCTCCACGATGCACAACGACAAGGAGCAGTACAAACTCTACCACACGTCAAAGACCGAGGAGCAGGAGATCATCCGCCGGTTCAAAGAAGACGACGACCCGAAGATCATCATCGTCTGCGACAAACTCCTCACCGGCTTCGACGCCCCGCGTGAGCAGGTGATGTACCTCGACAGCCCCCTCAAAGAGCATACCCTCCTCCAGGCCATGGGCCGGGTGAACCGCCGGCACAAAGGCAAGGACTACGGCCTTGTGGTCGACTACTGGGGGCTTGGCGGCGCCCTCCAGGACGCCCTCAGCATGTACGACGACGATGACATCGAGGGGATGGTCCACACCGACTTCAAGCGGGAGATCCTCCTCCATCTCCAGGCCGCCCACCGTGCCGCCATGAACTTCTTTGCACCGGTGCCGAGGATGAACCGGAAGGAGGACTACAAGCAGGCATGTATCCTCTACCTCAAACCCGAGGACCTCCGGATCTCCTTCGACCAGAAATTCAAACAGTTCTCCCGGTACCTCGACATGCTCCTCCCGGACCCCGAGGCCCTGCGCTACGTCCCGGACCTCAAATGGCTCGCCGACATCCGCATCGGTGCGCGCAACATGTTCAGCGAGGAGGACGACCCGATCGAGGATCTCGGGGCGAAGGTGCAGAGGTTCATCGACGACCATCTCAGGGCCGACGGAATTTTACGGGTCTGCGAGCCGACATCTATTTACTCGACCAATTTTGAGACCGAAGTGGGGCGACTCAGGTCGGACGACGCCAGGGCGAGCATGATCGAGCACGCCGTCAAGCGGGAGATCCATCTCAAAGTCGACGAAGATCCGATCTTCTACGATGGCCTTCTGGACCGCCTGAACCGGATCCTGCAGGAGTACGAGCAGCAGCAGATCACCAGCGCCGAACGCCTCATTCATCTGACCGCCATCCTCGACGACGCCCGGCACCCCAAACGGCACGCCGAGGGCCTGGGCCTTGATCCCGAGGTCGCACCCTTCTATCAGGTGATGGCGGCAGAGATCGCAAACCCCGAACCCCTCAAGGAGGCGGCAGGCGAGATCTGTGCCATCGTCAAGGAGCATGCGGTGATCGACTGGCAGCAGAAAGAGGAGACTAAACGGCTGATGCGCCAGAAGATCAAGCGGGTGCTCCGGTCGGTCGGGTACCCGCAGGACCGGATCCAGGATCAGGCCGTCCGCCTCGTCGATCTGGCCGCACGGAGGTATCGGGGATGACCGGAGCGGAGGCCATACAATTCGGGACGACATCGATCCGGTACACCGTCTCCTTCAGCCCCCGGCGAAAAAAGGCGGCAATTGCAGTCTATCCGGACAGAAGTGTGGCTGTGACGGTCCCGACCGGGACACCTCTCGAAACAGTCCAGGACCTCATCCTGAAGAAGGCCCCCTGGATCCTGGAGCAGATCGGGGCGTTCGAGCACCTCGCTATGATCGACGCCTCCAAAGAGTATGTCGGTGGGGAGACGTTTCTCTACCTGGGACGACAGTACCGCCTGAAGATTACCGCAGGCGGAGAACATCCGTCTGCAAAACTCGTAGGCGGTTACTTCGAGGTGATGGTGCCCGAGGGCGTGCGGCCCGAGAGGGATCTGATCAGGCTCACGCTCTGCGAGTGGTACAGGGAACACGCCATTCAGAGGGTGCGTGAGGTGGTGCGGGTCTATGCTCGACGGCTCCGTCTCTACATCCCCGAGGTGAAGATCAAGCATCAGGTGAAACGGTGGGGGAGTTGCACGAAGGACGGCGTGCTCAACATCAATGTTCTGATCGTCATGGCCCCGATGGTTCTGGTGGAGTATGTGGTCGCCCACGAACTCTGTCACCTGCGGCATAAGGACCACTCGGCCGAGTTCTGGGATCTGCTCAGGCTGGTGATGCCGGACTATGAGATCAGGAAAGAAAGGCTGCGGCAGGAGGGATGGAGGTATGTGCTGTGAGTGATGGGGAGGAAGAGGATTTTATCAATATCCATATGTATCATGCTATGTGAAAGAGCAGCCTGCAAAGAAGGCGCGTCGCGTGAAAAGCCCGGCCGCATGACCGGGCGCCACAACAATACCTCACTTCTTCCGGTACACATTCACCCCGATCTTGATCTCCTCCCTCTCCGGCACCTGCACATTCCCATCGGTCGAGGCGATCATGATCGACTTCCCTGACTTCGACTGTACCGGCGCTCTCCCATCGCTCCCGGAGACTCAGAACGGTTAGCCCGCCCCCTCCCTGAGCGCCTCCAGAACCACCAGTGCGAAGATCTCATCCCTCATGTAGCGCTCACAGGTGAATGGAGGATCTGTCCTGTCACATGCACGGGCGAGGAGCAGGAAGAACAGACGGCTCCTGAATTTCTCGTCGCCCAGGGATTCGTGCAGCATCTTCGAGATTTTTTTGTCACCTTTTTTCAGGGACTCCCGCATCTTCTTGTAATCCGTCATCCACGCCTTTGCATTGGGAAGTTTTGCCTGGCACATCCCGCAGTAGTTTGAATCGTCGCTCCATTGTCTATGGCAATCAGGGCAGACCTGCATACGCCCCCCTCCCGCCCGGCGGGTCAAAGAGTTTTCGCCAGGTGCACCCGGGGAGAACCATAAGGATGAACTGGTCCGATCACTGATGCGAGCGGAGTGATCGGGGAAGATTGGGGAAATGATCTCACATTTTTTGCATCCGATTTCAAAATAAGCGTGATATGGCAGATATCATCGGTCCGGGATTGGGGAACGATTGGGGATCGGATTGGCGAAGATTGTCGAAATGAATACAATAATTCTTCCCGGAATCCCTCATTGGCCGGCGATGATACGATATTTGAACGCCTGTATTGTCGAAAGATTGTAGAACGATTGTAGACGGGGATGCCGTCGAGACCGGGGGATCTCCTCGACTGCTTCTCCACCCTCAGAACCCAGGGATTAATATTCATGCCACCATAACACCCATAAGCACCATCAACGGAGGTGCAGAGAGGATGACACACGCACACAACAACGAAGGACCGTACCGTTCCCGCCCATCCGAAGACCCTGCACCGACCCCGATCAACCCCGCTGCCCCTCACAGCCACCTCACCAACGCTGAAACCTCGCCAGGCCGCCCTGACGCTCCCTCCAGTCCGGCAAAAGAAGAAAAAGGCCTCACCCCAACCGAACGGGCCGCCCTGAACCTCTCGATGCAGAGGCACAAAAAGGCGTTTGACCTCCTGGCCCGGCACTGATCCGACATTTTTTCACAGTTTTTTCACCGTATATCTGGCAGAACCCCTCACCATCGACGCTCCGAGAGGAGCCACCGAACAGATCGGGCGGCTCCTCCTCTGCCTCACGTCGGGACCACCGGGACGGCAGGAGGCGAATTGCACCCGTCCCGGCCCTCGACCACCGGCCCACGTTCCTCTATGACCATCTGCAGCCGGCAATACGGGTGGGACTCGCCGGGATGACCCGGCCGGACGCACCCGACCCAGAAGTACCGGCTGACGACGAAGGGCCGGGGGCGCTCGACGGGTTACGTTCTGGCGGAGAGAAAATGAGATGCGAATCGTCAGATAATCGTCAGGTCGAAACCCGCGATCGTCAGATGGATCGCCGCTGCCTTCCGGTGCCGGATCGTCAGGTGCGTCGCCGGTATCGTCAGAACGCTGTTGACGCCCTCGACGCCCGCATCGCCGAGCAGGAGGAGACCGGCACCAAACGGATCGAGGCGGTCGTCGCCGGGGCATCCCGCCCCCGATCCAAAAAAAGATTATAATTCGGGCTTCGTCTTCAGCGCCTGGAGGAGCAGGGCGACCCCGCCCTCAAGG
>Ga0209269_1001104_pt1 | contig 16025 bp, 19 predicted proteins | sample MTBAKMMethaMetaG_FD_187455 | JGI IMG/M metagenome (GOLD analysis project Ga0209269, IMG submission 187455) | Enrichment culture microbial communities from Arthur Kill intertidal strait, New Jersey, USA, that are MTBE-degrading - MTBE-AKM (Arthur... | ecosystem: Environmental > Aquatic > Marine >... | reverse complement strand
TTCGATCTCTTATAGAGGATATATTCAAATTAGCCAAAAATGCATTCGCCATGAAGAGATTACACCGATATTCTCGTCGATCGGTTCATAAATTCGTCTGTGTGAATGTACTTTTAGCCGGGATCATTATATTGCTGGGATTTAACTCAAAGAAGCAATTACAGGCTTTGGCTGAATGGTGAGAGGAGGAGGGGGTTATATATTTTATTCCAGTCGGGAAGAACTGGACTCTTTCCGAATCTGGAGGTTAAGCCGACTCACGGCTGGAAAGTAACGGAAGAGAAAATAAACGCCACATGTTACAGACACCGGTTCAGCGAAGATCGTCGATAAACTGGTGACACCCCGGACACCATCACCCGACAGGAACGGAACGTAGCTTCCGGTTCTGGTCATATATTTTGATGTATGCCCTGTGCATATGCAACTGTCTTGAACGAGTACTGGAAGATTCTGCCCGGCAGCTGTTTGGGCATTTAGGGCTTCTGCACATAGTATTCCTGCTTGGTCGTCATGGGAATAAATCTTTGTATAGTATATGGGAATGGGGCCGGTTAGCTTGGATGCTGACACGTTGTGGTATTTTACCTGGATTTATTTCATGCCCAGAAATTGAGCTTTTTCATGTATTGCATTGAACTGGGAGTCTTCGTGAACAATCCCCTTTCTTCCAAAAACAATATCCCCCTTCCTTCTCACATTAACATACACATGCAACCCCCCGACACATCCCTCATCGGCTGTTGCGGAGCGTACTGCGGTACGTGCCGTGCACTCCTGGACAAGACCTGCAAGGGCTGCAAGCTCGGGTATGACGACGGCAAACGCGATATCCGGGCCGCCCGCTGTGCCATGAAGCGCTGCTGCCTGATGGAAAAGAAGCTGGAGACCTGTGCTGGTTGCCCCGAATACGTGGAGTGTCCGATAATCCAGGGGTTCTTTGCAAAGAAGGGATACAAGTATAAGAAATATCGCGAATCGCTGGAGTTCATCAGGAAATATGGGTATCGGGCATTTCTTGAAGCAACAAGATCATGGAAAGGGGCGTACGGGCGGCTGGAACCGGTGGAGTAGTTGTTTATTAGATGACGAATAGATGAACTTTATTTACATTACCTGAAAATTTTTCAACAATTTACAGAAACTTTTTATTCTTCCGCTGTCAAATGATAGTAAAAATAACTGAAAATATTACAAAAATTTACAGATATTTACAGGAAAGTGCGGGATGAAGATACCCCAGAAGCCCCCGGATATCGAGAGGTCCTGGATGGATTATCTCGATGGATACAATGCCCTTATTTCGAAGATGAACAAGGGAGATGAAGAATCGGACGAAATACGCCGGTTGATTCATAAATATAATGAAGAGGAATATACCCATTGGGACGATTTCAGGCGAAAGAAAATCCCTTATGATCATGTTGCGTTCTGGTATCTGATTAGAACCCTCAGGAATCTCCGGCAAATCCGTATTGGCGAAGAAAAATTTTATTTTTGTATGCCGGAAGCATTTCAGAAACAGCTTCATAGGATCGACAAGGCATCGCCTGCATCCTTTGACTGGCTTTTCGGGGAGGCTCCAAGTGAAGCCGGTAAAAAGCAGTACCTCGCCAACTCTCTCATGGAGGAGGCCATCGCTTCGAGCCAGCTTGAGGGAGCCGCAACGACGCGTGCTGAGGCAAAGAAAATTTTACGAGAGGGAAGACGACCAAAAAATAAGTCGGAACGAATGATCATCAACAATTACCGCACGATTCGGCGCCTTCAGAAGCTTAAGGATCAGAAGCTGTCCCGCGAATTAATCCTTGAAATACACAGTGAAATTACCAGGGGGACACTTGAGAAGGAGAGTGATGAAAATGAGTTCCGGACCTGCAACGATATTGTTGTCTGCAGTAAAACAGATCCGACAAAGGTCTATCACTACCCGCCGGATTATACAGAAATACCGTCAATGATAGATGAACTCGTTGAGTTTGCGAACGATGATGACGAGTTCATCCATCCGATTATTAAAGCAATCATCATACATTTCCTCATCGGTTATATCCATCCGTTTAATGATGGTAATGGGAGGACCGCCCGATCGCTCTTCTACTGGTTTGCCCTCAAACACCACTATGATCTGCTTGAATATATCTCGATCTCGCGGATTTTCGTGCATACACCGGCGAAATATGCCCGGGCATACCTTCTGGCCGAGACGGACGGCAACGATATGACTTATTTCATCGACTTTAATATTCACGCTATCAGCACGGCACTTGATGAGCTAAAGCAGTACGTACTCCGAAAGAAAAGCGACGAAACCGAATCGCTCAAGCTGGTTGAACAACTCCCTAATCTCTCCTTTCGACAGGCGGAAATCCTCCGGGACTTTATCAGGTACCCGAACCGGTATTACACCATCAGCGAGATTGCAGGCAAATATAAAGTTTCATTGCCGACGGCCAGAAGCGATCTCCTCCTGCTCGAATCAATGGGAAAACTCAAGAAATATCAGGATGGTAAAAGACAGGTATTCATCTACAAAAGTGGGATGGAGTCGTAGTACAGACCCATGATTCTCCCTACACCCCCCAAATAAATATCTCCCAATTTCTCACATCTACAGTCCACATGCCACCCCCTGACGTATCGCTCATCGCTAACTACAGCGCCTATTACGACACATGCCGTGCACTCCTGGACAAGACCTGCAAGGGCTGCAAGCTCGGGTACGACGACGGCAAACGTGATATCCGGGCCGCCCGCTGTGCCATGCTGCTTAATCGAAAAGAAGCTTGAGACCAATGCCGGCTGTTCGGAATACGAGCGCTGCCCGATAATCCAGGACTTCTTCAGTACTGCTCCAATTTTTTGTTTTCATCATGAGCATAACTAAAAACAGACCGTTACAAGGAGAACAAACGTCAGCGATGCCAAGACGACCGCAAACTAAATGCAAGCCGGAAATAAAAATGATATATGGAAAACAATCCAATTTTTAAGATTTTTGAATCGTTTCCCAGGCAGGGCCCTGGAGACGATGAGCACACGGAAAAGGCATTTTCAATCATCGCAGAACCACAAAGAGGAGGTGGGGATATCCTGGATGTTGGGTGCGGGAAGGGCGTACAGACGATGGCCCTTGCCCGCCTGTGCCCGTCCTGCAGAATAGTGGCGACAGATATACACCAGCCTTTCCTTGATGCGGTGGATGAAAAAATTGCAGCCGAAGGCTTTTCCGGGAGAATCAAAACAGTCTGTGCATCTATGGACGATCTTCCCTTTGAAGAGGAGTCTTTCGACATTATATGGGCCGAAGGATGTTCATTCATTATGGGCTTTGAAAATGCTGTGAGGTACTGGAAAAAATTCCTGAAACCGGGCGGATATATGATGATATCTGATCTGTTCTGGTTCACGGAAAGCCCGTCGGCAGAGACACGGGAGTTCTTCGCAGAAATCGATCCCACGATGATGATCGAAGAGAAAGGATTTGAAATCATCCGGAATGCAGGATTCGAACATGCCGGATCCTTCAGGCTTCCTTCACGAGTATGGGAAGAGAGTTACTATGGTGAAGTGAAAGGGAAGTTAGAACACCTTATGGTGGAATTCAAAGACGATGAAGTCGCCCTTATGATTATCGAAGGGCTAAAAAAACAGACCGAACTCTTTGATAAATACTCGGATGAGTATGGGTATACATATTCTGTAATGAGAAAAGCATCGTGAAGATTATTCGAAAACTTCGCTAATTTTTTCAAGCGTTTTCACTGAATACCTGAAAAACAGACCGGTAATTTTCTATAATCCACAGGCGTGGATGATATGTCCTTAAATCCATCCTAAACCGCCTGGATGGGAAAAGGCAGGTATTCATCCATAAAAATGAGAACGAGTCGAAAATTCTCCCAGTATTGAATCGACACGCTCATGGAAGGATGCGTATGGGCGGGCTGGAGCGACTGAATTGTTTTTTTGCTAAACGTGTTGCACATATATGGCGCGGGTTCGGAGTTGGCTCTCGGGAGTTACCACCTTTTTTACCATGCCCTCGTATTCTAGATCATGGGAATATTCGATGCTGCTACAATAGCGTTTGGTTTTTTGATAATTGGAGGTTTTGGAATAGTGATGTTCTTTTCAAGCCCGATGATCGGCTCTATCTTACTATTTGGGGCTTTTTTCATTCTCCTCTATGGCTGGCTTGAAATGACAGCCGATATCCGTGATAGTCTTATCGATCTGAATAAAAGGATCGCTGAAATGGAACCTCCTGAGAAAATAGAGGAATAGAGGGCTTTTCCCCGCTACCGGATGAGCGCCAGACGATCGCGAATGCAATGGACGGGATCATGAACGCAGCGCTGGAGAGAATCAAGAGAGCCGGAATAGCAGGAACATAGCCGGCATCAGATTGAGTACCAATTCATCCAACCCTCTTCATTTTCACCCCGCAATACTCCTCCTTTTATAGAGTCATTGAGAATTAAGATGCAGGAGCCAGCCTCATGCTGCCAAGAGTCATTCTTCACATTGCGACGAGCCTCGACGGCCGGATAACGAACTTCCCCGCCGACCTGGAAGTGTATTATTCCCTTGCGGCAACCTGGAACCCGGACGCAATCCTGTTCGGAAGCGAGACGGTACTCGCCGCTGTCCGGGACGATCCCTCTCTCGAAGTCCCGCCCGAACATGATGAGATGTTTACCCCACCGGAGGGAGCGAAGGATACCCGCCCGCTGCTGGTCATCGCCGACAGCAGAGGACGGGTTCGCTGCTGGGATGCGATCCGGAGACGGCCGTATATGCGGGACCTTGTTGCGTTCTGTTCGTCCTCGACCCCTGAGGAATATCTCTCCTACCTGGAGGACCAAAAGATCGCTGCGATTGTTGCGGGAACTGACCGGATCGACATGCGAAAAGCCCTGGAGATGCTGAACGAGAAGTATGGGGTCGGGACGGTTCGGATCGATAGTGGCGGGACACTCAACAGTGTCCTCCTTGATGCCGGGGTTGTCGATGAGGTAAGCGTTCTTATCCACCCGTTCCTTGCCGGGGGCAGGGCGGATCCGACCATGTTCGATCCGATAAAGGCCGGATTTGCGGATCTCCAGATTCCTCTCACTCATATAAAGACTGAAATGGTGGGAAACGGCCTCGTATGGGCAAGGTACTCGGTTGAAAAGAAATAAATCGGTCTGATCGGGATTGTGCCTGTTCTTATGGTCATTTCCAGGATCACAATGTCATTCTCGTCACATCATGAGTATTTCATCGATAGACCCGTGAGATGGTGATAATTGAAGACTATCTGAAAATTTTCCCAAAATATTCCTGTTCCTTTCTATCTTTCTTCTTCGCCGTAGTCTTCATTCTGGTTTTAACGCACATCCCACAAGTTCTCCATTCGTGGTTTGCATTACCAAAAAACGGGCATGTCATCAGCAGGAGCACAAACAATTTATATGATCCATCTTTATCCAGATTTGTCTTACCTGGATTTCAGACAGAATTGGAACGGATCTCTCTGAACCAGGGAGTGATCCAGTTGCTCTGTGATGAAATGGGAAGGAATAGGGGGTATGAAAATATGGTAACAGTAAGGTTAGTAGCACTCGAATGCATCGATACAAAGGTGGAAAAAACGGAGGAAGTGTACCTGTGCATCTTTATCAATCAAGAATTTTTCGAAGAAAAAAACAATTACGGAGAGCCTTTCAAAATGAAACAAGGCCAGACTGTTTTTTTATCAGGAACATATACCGGAAATCATATTGGAATTACCCTTTCCGAAGAAGAATGGGGAAAAGATGACCGTTATGGCACGATAGAGATAGTAGAGGATGAAGAAGTAGAGAATGCGGATTATGTGGGAGGTGTACGCTACATTCTGGATTTACCGCCACAGGGGAAAACGCGATACAAATTACACATTGATGTCCTTTCTGACGATGGTGAACCACGCATCCCCTGGTACAATCTTGAACTTATCTCTATTCGCTGCAATGATGCCCAGCAATACGCGGATCACGTATATCTAAAGGTAAATGGCGCTATGGTATGGGGTCCCCGGCGGATGAGAACGGGGCATACCCTGTCATTGACTGACGTAAGACCTGTACCTATCCCACACATTACGTCTGTCCAGTTATGGGAAGAAGATGAAAAGCATCGGGACGATTTCTTTGGCGAATTAATGCTGCGGATTGGAGATGATGCCGATTTTGTTCATGATCAACAGTTTACATTTTCCCGTGACCGTGGCATCGTTGGAGATGCACGCTATACCCTCACATACAGACTCAGGCAGTACTATTAGAAGTGCGCCGGTTCGGGGAAAGGCGGCTATTGAAAGAAAGGCCCCTTGAAAAACGAGGGAACCGCCCCCTCAACGTTCCCCTCGCTCCTCTGAAATGGTATTGTATCGCATAACAGGTTTGTCTCCACAAAAATCAGGTCCGAAACTCCCTGTTTGTGCAGCAGTGTAGAGAGGCTTCTGACTGCTCGTAACATCATGCGATATTGCAAACCGCCTCCGTGTGACATCGACGGGATACGGCAGAAGTATTATCTCATATTAATATAATTGAACATATGCTCTGAAAGGGAACGGAGATTTTTCATGATGAATGAATTCTCCTGTTTATTCTGTATATGGTTCATAGTCATCAGAGCAAAAAAACACAGGGGGGTTAATCCAAAATGACCAAGTACTACATGAGATGGCAGATGAATCCGATGTTTATTCCCGCCGATCCTGGAGAGCGGGTAAAACTCTGGTTAAAGATGCTTGAAATGGTTCAAGCCGGATTAAAGTCCGGTAGTTTCACCGACTGGGGAATATGTTGTGACAGCAGCGCAGGGTATGCCTTTGCCGATACCGATGAAAAAACGCTTCATGCATCAATTCTTCCGTGGCATCCCTATATCAGTTATGACATCAAGCCGGTACTGCCGGTCGATCAGGTGATCGCAAATATCAAACAGGCTGCAGCAGCGGCTGCGATAAGGTAAATAGTTATTAAATAATCCTTATTTTTGAAAATGATTCGCAACCTGTGATTTATCAAATTCGAGTCTGTTGATCGTCGGTGGATACCTGATGGTCGGCAATACCTGGATGAAATGTATTTCCCCCCCAGGAAGCCTGGAAAAATATTCAAGAAAATCAGGTCAGTAATCCTACTTTCCAAACAATCTCTTCAAAAATCCCCCGCTCTTCTCCTTCTTAACCTCGCCCATCAGGTTCTTTGCCATGCCGGCGGCTTCAGGTGATGATTGCATCGCCATCTTTGACTGCTCGCCAAGCATGCCTGCAAGCCCCTGCTGGTCCATCGACTGCCCGCCGGACATCTTTCCGATATAACCGAGTACCATCGGTGCCGCGATTGCCAGCACCTGCCCGACCACCGCCGAGGGAAGTCCTGTCTTTTCCGCGATCGTGTTCTGGATCGGTCCCATCTGGCTCCCGAGCAGGCTGCTGGCTATTCCAGATCCGCCGAGGGCCGAAGAACCTCCAAGGAACCCCCCAAGGTTGTCAACCGGGTTTTCGTCTCCCATCTGCCCGAGCAGACCGGTGATCATGTCGGCTCCACCGGGTTTCGATGCCGTGTTGGCCATTGAGCCCATGATCATGGGAAGCCCCATGCTCAATGCGGACTGGACGCCCTTTTCGTCTCCACCGACCGACTTGCTGATCATCGACAGATTGTCACCTGTCGCCACCTGTTTCATGAGATCTCCTACGATGTCCATGATAAGTAAGAATAGACAACCATGACTTAAGGTTATGCGTCTGCCCCATTTCCCGGGAAACAAATTCGGAGGCAAATTACAGCTTTTTTCTCCATCAGGGCAATCTTTGCGTGCCGAACGATAGTCTCGAACGGTTTATGGTTGAATCGGGGCCATCTTCCTATTTTATATATACGTACCTGTTACTTCGCTGGGATAGCCATGGCGGAGTACCTGTACCGTATGATAATTGGCACGCTTGCACTGGCAGTGCTGCTGTTGCTGCTCCTTCCTTCATCGGCATCAGGAATGTACGACCAGCCGGGCAGGTATTATGACTGGGGAGATTTTTCCTCACTGGAGGAGGCGCGGATGTGGTACGAGGATGCCAGGTCCCCTGTCGCGTATGATTGTAGCGTGACAATCAGGGAGAACACCTTCGCAGAGATACTGCTTGGAGCAGCTGATCCTGATGGCGATGCATTGAGCTATGTGATCTGTACTGGTCCGTCCAACGGAACACTGGTTACACAAAATGGAAATGCGGTGGTGTATGCCCCCTGCGTGAATTTTACCGGTGTCGATTCTTTCACGTTCAGGGCAAACGACAGGGACCGGGATTCGAACAGCGCATTTGTAACCATTACTATCACGCCGGACGCATCAACTCCTGTATCTCATGCGTTCCATGGCAACGTGACCATGGACGGACTGCCCGCCCCGGGTCCAGGTCAGGTGCTGGCGACAGGTCCGGGTGTCCGATCGGACACGAAGGAAAACCCGGTTGTGACAATGCCGGACGGCTCGTATGGTTCTGAAGGTGAACTTGTTGTGCAGGGCGTGATCGAAAATGACACTCCCATCTCGTTCTATATTGATGGTGTGCCTGCAGAAGTACGAGAGGCATCGAACGAGAGTCCATGGCAAAAGGCCTGGCCGTTTCGGGCCGGAGAAAAGACCCGTCTCGATATCCGGGGAATATCCCCGCCTCCAACTCCGGACGTGGTATACATCGACGCGATCACCATGACAATCTCGAACTCCAGTTTCGTCTTTACCAAGGATATGAAACTGAGAGGGAATCCATGGATCGAGGCCAGCGTGACTGGTGGGATGTTTATCATCGAGATGTCCGCATCTGGTGTCCACCGGTTCAGTTTTGATCCGAGGTTCCGCCGCGATGCCACGTTCGGCATCTATGAAAACGGCGTTCCCCTCGTACCGGAGAAGACTATCCTGTTCGGGTCGAAGGAACTAGATTATCGATATTTTGCGACAGGGACGAGGACTTTCGAGATACGCATATCTGTCGATGAGGAGCCGGAGATCAACGATGTTCGGCATATCACGATATTTACAACCCCCCCGTAACCGTGAATATCTCCTGTGTGGACCAGGGAGCATCATTCAGTCCTGACAAACTGGTAATACGACTTCTCATCGTCACACAGGTCTTCTGACGGAACGGTTTATCCCGGTATTTATCCAACAATGTCTGATGCCCTCTGGTGAAAAATCCGGGAAACACCGGCAGCATTCGGTGTTTGATGCGTCGCGTGCCGACCACCTCGACACCCGCCTGCGCCGGTTCATATACCGTCCAGCCCGCCTTGCGAACCGCTACGTCAAACCGGGTGACAGGGTTCTTGATTTTGGGTGCGGCCCGGGATTTTTCACCCGTGAGTTCGCAAAAGTTGTTGGGGATAGTGGCAGGGTCATCGCTGTGGACCTGCAGGAGGAGATGCTCCGGATCGTCAGGGGGAAAATGCAGGCAGAAGGTCTCCTTCCGCGGATTACGTTGCACCAGTGCAAGCCCGATTCCATCAACCTGACGGAAGACCAGAACGAAACGTTCGATGCCGCATTCACCATCTTCGTCGTCCATGAAGTACCGGACCCGGAAAAACTCTTCAGGGAGATCTCCACGCTCCTCAAACCCGGGGGTATACTCTTCTTCTCCGAACCTCCGTTTATTGTCTCCGGCAGGGAATTTGCGGACGAGATTGCACTCGCCGAAGACGCAGGGTTTCGGCATGAGAAAGACTCCTGGTTCTTTGTGAACAGGGCGGCAGTGCTGCGGAAGAGCTGAATTTGTCAATCGGGAAGCGAGATGGGGCGATATTTCGACGGCCGTGGATCAGGAGATCACGAATGGGGTATGGGATACCTTTTTTCGCTCCAGAACGGAGCAGTATCCTTCAATGAAGCACCAGTGATAACGAGGTTCCACAGTCCTGAGCCCATCTCCTGGAAAAAGGCAGGGGCTAATCATGACAGCCCTGAAAGTTGAATTATTTGTTCACGGCAGAAAACCGCTTTCCGACCTCGTCCCAGTTGACGATGTTCCAGAACGCCTCCACGAATTTCCCCCGGTCGTTCCTGTAATCGAGATAGTAGGCATGCTCCCAGACATCGAGGACCATGAGGATTGGAAAACCCGGGTACAGGTTCGTGTTGTGCTTTTCGATCTGCACGATAAGAGGACGGTTCGTCTCTTTACAATAACTCAATGCACCCCATCCCGATCCCTCGACACTTGAAGATGCGGCAGAGAACTCCTTTTTGAACCGGTCGAAACTGCCGAACTCTTCGTCGATGGCACCTGCGAGGTCTCCTCCCGGCGTTCCTCCGCCTCCCTTCCCTGCAGGGGCCAGGTTTTTCCAGAACAGGCCATGGAGCATATTTCCGCCGATGTGGAACGAGAGTTCCTTGTATGTTGCTTTGATGTCAAAATCCGTTTTATCCCTGCGCGTCCTGTCAAATTTTTCAAAGATGGCATTTGCCCCGTTCACGTATCCCTGGTGATGCTTTGCATGGTGGAGCGTGAGCTGGGTTTCAGAGATGTACGGTTCTAGCGCCTTGTAGTCGTAAGGCAGTTTTGGGAGAGTGTAATTTTTACTCATAGTCTATCAGTTCTTCTAAGCACAAGGGAAGTATTAATGGTATGCGTCCTGCCCTTCTGGCAGACAGGAATGACCTCAATAAAAGGTGGGTGATATCACAGACGGGTTCTCATTATATACTCTATTGGCGCCCACACAGCCGGTCAGCGCCTGTTGAAGTGACTGAATTGGTATGCAGATAACAATTCGATTCAGTCTCCCCTCATACAACAACGAGGAGGCTTCTTTTCAATCTTTCGAACCCTGAAAAAGAGATCCCTTACCCTTTCACGGGGATCTGGATCTCTGTGAGCAGTTCATCAGGGGCGGTCTCGTCAGGGTTGTTGAGATAGATCTGGCGATCCGGCCCCTTTGTTTCGAGCCTGTTCTCCGCTGCAAAACGGAAAGCATTCCCGAACGCAACCGAGAAACCGTCGTGATCGTATGGACCCCTGTACACCACCGATATGACCTTTTCGGCAGGGATTGTCCGCATGCAGTACGACGGCTCGCTGATTACCACCGGTCCCTGGATCGGAATGGCCATCTCGATGTCTGCATCGGACTCCCTGTACTCCTCGTCATAGCATAACGAGAGACAGGGTCCTGTGATAGTAACGCCGTTTCTCTGGTTCTGCGGGCTCATGATAATCTCAAACAGTGCGTTCCCAACCTCACCGCAGACCTCCTCATAGGTCCCGGTTCTCCGGCCGGAGATGACTCTCAATGCCGGTACATCCTTGATAACAGGTTCTGATACGTTCATCGCGAACAACTCCGAAAAATCCCTCTTCTCCACGAGCAGGGACTGTATCTTTTCGAGCCGGTCGATCTCTGCAATCGTCTCGCGCAGACGCCTGGCAAATAGTGTCCTGATCATCTCCTCGTTCCCTTCATCGAGAGCGAACTGTATCTCCGAGATCTCGGAGAGGCCGAACCCGAGGTCCGAGAGCGTCTTGATCTCAAGTGCGGTCTCGATCTGGCTGACAGAATAGTAGCGGTAACCGGTGAACCGGTCCTTTACCATGGGAACGAGGATGTCCCTGGCATCGTACAACCGCAGTGCTTTCTGTGAAAGATGGGTCAGACTGGAGAATCTTCCGATTGCGATTCTATCGGCTGGCATACGACAATCATATCATTGGTGATCATAGGTTATAGCGGGTGGTTCTCTGCCGCGGGGCAGAGCTGGAGATATTTATCACCAGGGTCGGATCACACTTCATCAGATCGATGAACTGTTTGGGATGCGCAGTAGGTTTTCCTTCCCGGTTTTTTACAGGAAGGCTTTACACGAGCTCAACACACCCTATCCTGGTTCAGTCTGCGATTTCATATCGGCGACTTCCTTCTGGATCTGCTGCATCCAGTCAGGGATCCGGATATCCTCATCAGGGTAAAACCTGCCGACGTATGGCTTGATATCGATGACCGGGCTCCTGTTCACCGCATCGAGGCCGGTTACGACCAGAATATTATCCTTCCGTTCAATTAGCCTGACAACGGTCATGAGGACCGGGTTCGGCCTCGCAGGGCTGCATGTGGAGAAGATCCCCTGGATCGGGTAATCCTTCCTGCCCATCGGATGGACTTTTGTCAGGGTCCTGCGGGACTCCTGGACTTTGTGTGCCCAGTAGAGCACTATGATGTGGGAATATTCCTCGATCCCGTCGAGGATGCCGGCCAGATCGTTCCTGATCTCAATCTCTGAAGATTCGGCCTGCGAGGAATGAACCCGCTTCATGTTGTCATGCAAGTCTCCACTCATCGAAAGGCCTTCGTCTCCTGCCACGAGAAACGGTTCTTTCATCGTGTTTCGTACTATCCCTACCGGTCGCAGGGTAATCTCTCTGTTCAGAATCAATCCCTCCATCGATTCCTTCAAGACAATGCCTCCTCTCCTGAATCGGCCTGATGCTCCCGCCTCCCGTGTTTTGGAATATTCGGTTCTGCTACCATCACAAATTATTCGATACTGTGAATGTTAAAGCCACGGATTTTTCGGGCATTCCGGATAAACGGCTGATCGAGCAGTGAGACGGATCAAAAACGGTGGAAAGGCTGAAAGATCTGGGGTCGTACCTGGAAAGGGCGGTATATCGGTTTTTTGGCAGGGGAAATCCAACCGGATGATTGGAATATCAGGCGCCTTTCAGTTATCCGCGTTCTTTCCAGCCTTTTTCTGCATGGACCTGACATACTTTTCCAGGTGCTGGAATGACCTCTCGCTTATGTGATGCTCGATCTGGCATGCATCGATCTGTGCCTGGTCATGGTCGACTCCGATCATCTCAAAAAATTCCGCGATTGTCTCGTGCCTTTTCGCAAGTCTGTGGGCAAGTCTTCTTCCCTTTTCTGTGAGTGTCGCGCCCGAGTATGACTTGTAATGAACATATCCTTCTTTCTCAAGCTTCTGCAGCATCTCGGTCACCGATGGCGGAGTAATATTCATCTCCTCGGCAATTGCTCCCGTCTGTGCCTGCCCGTCCTGCTCTTCCAGTTCATGGATCAACTCTATATATTCTTCTATTGTTTTTTTTCGCATAATTGTCCGCCTTACACTCCAAGAAGGATAATTCGCATACCTGTACCCACTACAAGCGCGGTTGCGACCATTAAAGCCGTCGATTTCAGCATATCGATACTTCCCAGTTCCCGGACCAGCACTGCAAACGTTGCCACGCAGGGAAAGTAGATGGTCAGGACGGTTACAGCGATGACCAGCTGCTGCGGGGCCATGCCCAGGGGGATGAGCATCCCGACGGCAAGATCCTTTCTTAAAAATCCCATCAGGAGTGCAGTCGTCGCCTCTTTTGGCAATCCAAAAAGTCCTGCTGTCAACGGGGCAAAGAGATTACCGATCCAATCGAGGAATCCGGTGGCATAGAGGATATTCACGAGCAGGATCCCTGCAAAGAGGTACGGTATCGCTTCGCCCAGGAATCCCCGGACCCGCATCCAGGTCTTCTTTGCGATAATTCCCGGGTCAGGCATCCGGTAGGGCGGGATCTCCATGCATATCTCGTAACTCTCGCCTTTTACGAACCTGGAAAGTACCAGTCCTGCGGCTATGTAGACGATAAAGAGGGTTGCGATGACCATGAGGATATAACTCAGGCCGAACGGGCCGAGTACACCAGAGATCATCGCGAGCTGCGCCATGCACGGGACAGCGATTGCGAGGAGTGTTGCGGAGATAAACCGCTGTTTCCTGGTCTCAAGGCAGCGGGTCGCAAGGGCACCCGGCACGTTGCAGCCCATGCCGAGAAACAGCGGGACGATCCCATAGCCGTGCATCCCGAGCCGGTGAAAGACGCTGTCCGCGAGCGTCGCGAGCCGTGGCAGGTAGCCGGAGTCTTCTAGGATCGAGAGGGTGAAGTAGAACGAGATAATATATGGCAGGACCATGCCGAGCGGGACGTAGAGACCTGTTGTGAGAATTCCCAGTGACTGGACGTAATCGATCTCGCCATCAATCAACCGTCCGATCAATACCTCCTGGAGGATGCCCGGCCCAAACCAGTTGCCAAGAGCCGTGACATAGGGAAGATAGAGACCAAAGATGGGATCAAAGATGAACTGGATCATCGTCTCCCCGATTATCCGCACGGTGAAAAAAGCGAGGAAAATTACACCTATTGCGATGGGAACCCCGGTGATCGGTGCGATAGAGGCACGGGAGATCCGGTCCCTGATCGTGGGATGCCTGTGCCGGATAGTCTGTACTTTTTTTGTAACGGAGCCTATCCGGATCCATCTCTCTTCATCTGGAACCGGGTGCTGGACGGGCCTGGATGAAACTTCGTCCATGCGGTTCACGAGCTCCCTGATCCCCTCGCCGCTCAATGCCACGACGGGGATTACAGGAACTCCAAGTTCCTCTTCAAGCGCCGGGTAGTCAATCTCTATCCCGCTGCGCACCGCTTCATCCCAGATGTTGAGGGCGATTACAACCGGTTTTCCGGTCTCGATGAGTTCAAGTGTCAAAAACAGGTTTCGTTCCAGGTTGGTTGCATCGACCACGTTGATGACGAGATCGGCCTGGTCAAGCACCAGTGCCGCCACTTCCTCGGCCTTGTTGGAAGCCTGGAGGGAATATGTCCCGGGAGCATCGATGATCTCCGCCTCATGGCCCCTGATGTGCATCCGGCCTTTTGCAAAGTCAACGGTGGATCCGGGATAGTTCGAAGAGATTACCCGTGCTCCTGTGAGGCGGGAGAAGACCACGCTCTTTCCGACATTCGGATTGCCCATCAGGACAATCTTTTTCATCAGGCCGTCTCCACGATGATGTGCTTTGCCATTCTCCTGCCGATTGTCAGTTCTCTCCGGTCGATCTCTATGACGATGGGGCCCATGAGGGGTTGGGAAGCAAGCAGTTTTACCACTTTTCCTTCCCGTATCCCCATCATTCTCAGTTTGTGCTGGAAATGCTGACCGCCGATAAAGTGCCTGACGATTGCTGCCTGGTCGATAGCAAGACTGGTGAGTGGAACTTCCATGGGCATCACAAATTTTGGCTTACCTAAATATTGGTACGCCGGGTATAAATATTTTGGTATGCCTAAAAAAACCGTGACCAGGATACAAAATGGAAACGCCGCTCTTGAATGGATTCAACCCGTGTTTATCTGCCGTCTCCCGGTCTTCAGGATGCCTCGCGCGAAAATATCTTACCCCTGCACAATGATTGTTGTGCATGACAAAAAGACCGTCAGCAGTCGTTTTTCTTGTATCTCTCTGGCTCGTGTGGGGGCTGCTCGTATTGACTGGCGGGCTTGTCGTTCTTATACTCGGTCCCCCGCATTCCGGATTGCTGGCAATCATCATGGGGATTATTTTTATCATATTCGGATTGGCTCACATCGCACTCGGCATCGGCTGCTTCAGGGCACGCTCGTGGGTGTTGACCGTAGGAGCGGCAGTGTCAATAGTCTCCATAATTGCTGCAATAATCAGCATGATCTCAACCGGCACCGGAGCCGTACTCCAGATCATCGTCTCTGCAATCATCCTGTATTGCCTCTTTTTGCCCCAGACGAAGGCCTGGGTTTGCAGAGAATGAAACACCAAAGCAAAGGTGACATCAGATAGCTGAAGAGATCCTTTTTCCATGAGGCATTCCTGTTTCAAACGCGAAACAACCCAATCAGGATCATCCCCTGACATTTTTCCTGGCGCGTTCCGTAAAAATCCTTATTAACCTAACTTTGCCAGTTGAAAAGAAATAAAGGTGTTCTTAGTTAAGTTTGAAATGAGCAAAATGCAAACAAAACTAAGAACCAATGAAATTGAGCCGAATGAAAATATATCCTTTCCTATCGGCACAATATTCCTCGTTGAAAGATTGTATGAAATCCTAAATTTTACCGATATTTTTGGGAAACAGAAGACAAGGGGTATAGATATCAACAA
>Ga0209269_1001103_pt1 | contig 16057 bp, 14 predicted proteins | sample MTBAKMMethaMetaG_FD_187455 | JGI IMG/M metagenome (GOLD analysis project Ga0209269, IMG submission 187455) | Enrichment culture microbial communities from Arthur Kill intertidal strait, New Jersey, USA, that are MTBE-degrading - MTBE-AKM (Arthur... | ecosystem: Environmental > Aquatic > Marine >... | reverse complement strand
CGCATGTGTGCCCTGAAGATGGACTCGCGAGGAAGGGAGGTGGCGGCCACCGGCTGACTCCTCATGAGTACTTTCTTGGTGAGGCAACGAAGAGATCTTCGAGTACCTTCTTAGGTGAGGCAACAGGGAGTGACGGCCATTGCGCTGTGTGGACACCCCTTCCGTCCGACCCATCCCGTACACTTGGTTATTGTTCTGAGACCGGCTCGCGGCGGAGGGACGACCCGGGCGGAGACGGATCCGTGGGAGGAGGTGCAAGCGGCATGACGTTCGAGATCAAGCCCTATCCGGAGTTCGGCTGGTCCATCAGCCGACAGCGCAAGCTCGACCAGTGCCCGCGCGCGTACTTCTGCACCTACTACCTGCACTGGAACGGCTGGCTGGACGACGCCCCCACCGAAGCGCGCGTGGCGTACCGCCTCGGCAAGCTCACGTCGCTCGATGCGCTGCTCGGGCAGCAGATCGACGTGCGCGGGCGGGAGCTCGAGGCGGCGGCGCGGGGCGGCGAGGCCCTGCCCGCGGCGGAGGACCTCGAGCTGCGCACGCGCGCCGCCCTGCGCCAGGCCTGGACGCACTCGCTGAACGGCCGGGTGGCCTTCGAGGCCCGGCCGAGCAAGGTCGTCATGCTACGCTCGCTCTACCTGGGGCAAGACACCCAGGCCGAGACCGACCGCCTCAACGAGAAGGCCGGCCCGAGCATGCGCGGCCTGCTGGCGACCTCACACTGGGAGCGCATGCATGCCTGCGGCGCAGAGGGCCGCGTCGAGATCCCCGACTTCGCCGGCTTCATGTGGGACGGTGTCAAGGTGTTCGCCGCGCCGGACCTTGCCTACGTCCACGAGGGCGTGCTGCACGTCATCGACTGGAAGACCGGCCGCGCGGACGACACCCAGCCCATGCAGGTGCTGCTGCAAATGTGGTGGGCCCTCGAGACGTATCCGCAGCTCGCGCGGGCGGCCGCGGACGGCAGCCTCGAGGTCCGCGGCTATCTGGAGTACGTCACCGCCGGCGCCACCCAGCCGGTCGAGCCCCCGGCGTCCGCGATCTCGCCGGACTGCGGCGCGACGCCAGCCACCCTCGACGACCTTCGCGACGCCTGCGTCGGCACCGTCCGTGAGGGCATCGCCCAGATGCGCGTTCTCCTCGCCGACCCGGCGCGCAACATCCCGCTGCACAAGGAGGCCTTCGAGCGCCGCGAGAGCGGCCTCTGCACGACCTGCAACTTCTCGCCGGTGTGCGCATGAGGCCGGCGTGCCCCTGAGGCCGGTCTGCGCATGAGCACGGACGAGTCCAGCCCGCAGCACGGTTTCGACCTCGCCGGCGGGCCATCTCGCATCGCCTCCGTGCTGCGCGTCATCTGGTTCCAGGACGACTTCGTCTTCCTTGTCGACCACGTCATCCGCACCGAGATCGCGGCGATCGACTGGGAGCGCACGCCGCCGATCTGGCAGCCGTGAGCTGATGCTCACCCCGACGTCACCCGCACACAACACCCTCGGCACCGCCGGCCCGGAGTGCTAGTCTCGTCGCGCCCTAAGAGACGACGAGGAGCATCGATTGCCCGCCGAGGCCAGTCCCGACAGACCAAGCAGGCCCCGCAGGCCCCGGACACCGCCAAAGCCCCTCCCCATCGAGCCGCTTCGCCTGCGCGTGGAGCGCAACCGCATCCGCTTCGTCGTCTTCATCGTCGTCTTCGTCACGGGGTCCGCCCTGCTGCTGAGCCTGGCGTTCGTGGCCGTCCCAGGCTCGCTCATCGGCCTCGTCGTCGACGTGGAGGGTTACTACGCCAAGCTCGGCATCGCCGTCGCCGCGGCCGTCGGGGTGATGCTTGTCGTCGGGGGCATCGCCGCCGCCGCCCAGGTGGCCAACGCCGAGCACTGGGTGCGCAGCCGCTTCAAGGGCGCGGCGCTCGACCCCATGAAGCACCCCAGGCTCGTGCGTGCCGTCGAGGAGATGGCGATCGCTGGCGGCCTGCCCGAGCCGCCGGTGCTCCTGCTGCTCGACGTCCAGAGCGTGAACGCCTGCGCCATCGGCGCCACGCGTAAGAGTCCCGTGGTGGGCGTCACGCGCGGCCTGCTGGAGATGCTTACGCCCGACGAGCAACAGGCCGTGGTGGCCACGCTCATCGCGCGTGTCACGCGCGGCGACATCATGGTCGGCACAGCCCTCGCCGCGCTCATGGGCCCTCTCAAGTACCTGCGACAGATCAACAAAGGGGCCCAGGCGGCCGGCGCGGAGGCGGCCGGCGGCGGCCTGACCGCCGGCTGTTCGGACGGCTGCGCCGCGAGCGGCCTCGACGGATGCCTCGACACCGACGGCTGCCTCGACGCCGGCGACGGCGACGGCTGCGCCGGCGCCGTCGGTATCGTCCTCTTCATCGCCCTGGTCGCGATCCTCACCTGGGCGGCGATCACCGTCGCCGGTTGGCTCATCACGTTCTGGGGCCGCGCCCTGCACCGCACCGGCTTCGAAAAGGCCGACGCCGAGGGCATGCTCCTGCTCCGCGACCCGCAGCCCATGCTCTCGGCGCTGCGCAAGGCGATCGCCTCGTCCAACCAGGTGGCCGATGGCGACCCCTCGTACGACGGTATCTTCTACGCCCCCACCAGCGGCACGGCGGCGATCGAGAAGATCGAGCGCCGCCGCTACGACCGCCTGCGCGAGGTGCTCGGCGTGGAAGGGCTGGCGGCGACGCTGGACGACGCGTAGACCCGCCTGCGTCAGCGCCGAGCGGCGGTCAGCCGAGCGCCAACGAGTTCCTGAGCGCCTCGTCGACGCGCGCCATCGCCTCGGGCGAGAGCACGGCGAGGCGCTCCTCGAGAATCGCGACCGGGATCGTGCTGAGCGTCTCGCAGTGCACCCACGACGGTCGGTCGAGTTCCGCCCCGAGCGCCACAAGGAACGGGTAGTCCCGCCGCGGCGTCGCCGAGACGTGCGCGACGATCGTCGACGGGGCGTGCCGGTTGCCGACGTCGTTCTGGACGACCAGCACGGGGCGACGCCCCACCGGCTGCCCGAACGTCACCCACCACACGTCGCCGCGGCGCACGTGCACGTCAGTCGGGAATGACCGGCAGGGATTCGGCGAGGGCGGCGCGGACCACCTGGTCCTGCTCGCCGCCGGCCTTCCCGGCCTGCTCCTCGGCCAGCGCGCGATACCCGGCCTCCATGCGGCGCTCGAGCACCTGCTGCCGCAGGCAGTCGATCGCCTCGATCACGACGCTGGTCCTGCTCTCTCCTCGCTCGCGGGCGAGCTCGGTGAGGAAGTCGTCCGCGGCCTCCGGCAGGCGGACCTGCACCGGCCTGGTCGGGGTCTGGCTCATGACGGCGGCTCCTGCATCCATGGGGCGAGCATCGGTTTGGGCGTCATCCCCTGCAAGCATTCTGTGGTGGACGATTGCATGCTGTCAAGCATGCCGTCCGTCATGCAACCCAAGTCCCCCCGACTGCAGGACGTCAGGCTTCGCCCACTCGCCCGGCCGTCACGACGTCGTCCGCGGCCGGCTCGGCGTCGCCCTCGGCCGCCGCCTCGTACGCGGACTGCGCCGCCTGCCGAGCGGCATCCTCCGAGTCGCCCTTCTCCTTCGCGGCCTCGTAAGCGGCCATCGCCACGGCCGTCCGCGATGCCTCCCTCTCCACGTCCTCCGGCTGCAGGAGCTCGAACGTCGCAAGGATCGCCTCGAGCTCCGGCTGCCGCGCCTCCCATTCGTCGCCGGAGCAGTGGTGGTACACGTGGAACATGGTCGTGGGGCTCAGCGCCCACACGATGCGCACGTGGTCGCCGCCGAAGTGCCCCGGCCGCGCGCCGTCCCACGTGTAGTCGAACGACAGCGCCCGAAGCGAGCCGAGTGCCGTCTCGCGGGTCTCGAGCACCTTGAACCCCGGTATCTTCGCGCCAGCCATGTTCTGCGGCAGGAACTGCTTGATCTCCTCCCACATGTGCGCGGCCTGCTCGTCGCCGATGGCCTCTTCGCCGCCGTCGAGCGCGTCGTACTCGAACAGGCGGAGCGGCTGCATCTGTCCGTCCTCGAGCCGGCCGATGACCTCCGGGTCCCAGAAGCCGATGGGCAGGCGGGGCTGCAACTTGGCCTGCTCCTCCTCGGAGATCTCGTCAAGCCCGCGGATCATGCGCGCCAGCGGGTCCATCGTGGCCGGGAGGATCTCGAAGCGCTTGGGCATCTGCACCCTGAAGCCGAAGCGCGCGTCGGAGTATTCCTGGAAGTCCTTCGGCGTCTGCGCCGACGTCTCGCCCTGGTCCTGGGTCATGCGGGGCTTCTCCTGGGTAGCTGTCGCCCCCAAGTGTACGTCGTTCGGCGGGACAGGGTCGCGACGGGGCCGAGGATGCGCCCCGGGCGAGCAGGAGGACGCAGGAGGACGCAGGCGCGGCTCTCGGCCTGAGGGCGCACCGGGCGCGCCTGAGGGCGCTGGCGTCGCTGCGGCCCCGGCGCCCTCAGGTTGTCTCCCGCGCCTCGCGCGCCGCTTACTGGTCGAGGAAGTCCATCACCACGTCGGCCAGCTTCTGGGGATCCTGGTACATCAGCCCGTGGCCGGCGCCGGGGACGCTCACCAGTTCGGCGCCCGGGACGACCTTGGCCATCAGCGTCGCGTTCTCCGCCGGCGTGATCACGTCCTCGGCGCCCGTGACGAAGAGGGTCGGGCACGAGATGCTCTTGAGCCCGCTCCAGACGCCCTTCCAGGTGCCGATCGCGCGGTCCTGCAGGGCGATCGCGCTGGGCGCGGCCTGCTCGGTCGGGATCGGGAAGCTCTCGTAGTACTGCGGATGTGCGTTGCGATAGGCCGCCGGGAAGAGCAGCGTCAGCAGACGCATGCCGCGCTCCTGGGCCGTGCCCGACGTGTCGGTCAGCACGGCCAGCGTCGTCTTGCTCATGGGGACGGCGTTCCGGCCGCCGGCGTTGCCGGCGTAGCTGACCAGCCGGCGGACCAGTTGCGGGTACCGCACGGTCAGGTCGAGGGCGACGTCGCCGCCCATCGACCACCCGAGCACGTCCATCTGGTCGAAGCCGAGCGCCTTGATGAGCCGGGCGCTGTCGTCCGCCAGTTGCGAGAACTGGTACGCGCCGCCGGGGTCGTCGGTCTCTCCGATCCCGCGGTTGTCGAACACGACCACCTCGCGCCCCTGCGCCAGGGCTTCGACGAACTCGGGCGACCACAGATCCATGGTGCCGCTGCTGCCCATGATCATGAGCAGCGGCGTCGAGTCCGCGGCCGCTCCGAACGGCCCGATGGTGCGGTAGCCCACGTCCAGGTCGCCGACCTTGACGTGCTGCACCGGCGCCTGCTGGACGATATCCGGCGCCGGTGCGCCGCTCGCCGCCGGGCTCCCGGCCGGGCTCGCCGCGCTGCCCGCCGGGCTCGCGGCACCGGTCGCATCGTCGATGGCGCCGCTCTCTGTCCCGGCACATCCCGCCGCGACGATCGCGGCCAACACCGCGACGGACAGCGTCGTCAGCACGCCGCGCGTGGTCCCGCTCAGCCACATCCTCATCCAATCCTCCTTCGGGAGCCTGTGACTGTAGTCGACAAACAGCGGCGTGAACGTGAGCTGGGAGACGCGCGCGGAGCGTCAAAGGCCGACTGCACACTCCTCAGCGGCCGGCGCCCTGGCGGGCGGGGCTGCGCCGGCCCGGCGCGGCAACCTGGGGCGCCACCTGCCGCCAGATATCAGCCGGGTCCCGCGGGAGGATGACACTGAGGGCGAGGACCACGCCGTCGGCCGCCGCGCAGCCGGCGTCGGAGTCCGGCGCCGAGCCTCAGGCTTCGGTGAACACGTAGTCCTGCACTTCGCCGTTCTCGAGCTGCACCAGCACGCCGAACAGCGTCGGGGCGGCGTCCTCCACCATAGCCGCGCGGGGGCTCAGCTCGAGCGTCCTGCCCTGCTTGGAGACACCCCCGCCGTTGCCCTGCACCGAACCGCGGAAGCGCACCACCGGCTGGAAGCGCTTGACGATGCGCTGCACCGCCTTGCTCTCGGCCTGCAGGTTGAAGATCGCGAAGTCGGGGTCGCCGATGCCCGAGCACAGGTCGAGAAGCTTCTGGTGCAGCTGGTGGTCGTCCATCTCGCGCACGAGCTCCCACTCTGTCGGCCCGCTGGACGAGGAGGTCACGAGCTGGTAGCCGTCCACTTCCACAATGCGGTCGTCGCAGGGCAGCAGCCTGCCGCCGTGCTCGAAGAGCTCGTCGATGATGCGCCAGTCCCCACTGCCGGGCGCGACGAACACCGGCGGGCCGCCGGCGCCGAGTCGCTCGTCGGCCAGCGTGAGCCACTCCTGGATGCGCTCGCGGACCAGTGATTTGAAGAGAAGCTCCACGAGTGCCGGATTGGAGCGCAGATGCTCGTCTTCGTCCGGCGTCTGCACGAGCCAGTAGTCCCCGCAGCTGGCGATCTGCGACGTCAGCTCGGCCAGCGCCGCCTGCGAGTCGACTCCGTGGACCTTGCCGTCCAGCGGCACTTCCCAGGTGGAGTCTCCCTTCTTGATCACCGACACCACCTTGCGCCCGGTCAGGTCGCCCAGGAGCACACCGACGTCCGCTTGATAGGTGTCGATCGCGCTCAGGAACCTGCGGAAGCACGCGGTGGAGCCCTCGATCCCGGAGGCGGTGAACACTTTCATCGCGGGCTCACCTCCTCGAGCGCTGCCAGCACCTCGGGCAGGACGACGTTGAGCAGCAGCCCCAGCTGCACGCGGCTGGTGTCCACAACGAGACTGAGCTGGAGGCCGCCGCACGGCGCCACCAGCAGCATGCGCGAGTCGGTGAGCTCGGCGGTGTAGTACCGGCCGAGGGGCGGCAGGCCGCCCTTGTCGAACGCCCACGTCATGCGCTCGGTGACCTGGTTGACGAGGGCGCAGACGGCCGGCTGACTGTTCACCCCGACGTACGACGTGCCGTCGCCGCTCGAGAACAGGTCGGCCGAGAGCAGGGCGTCACCGATGCCGTCCTTGGCGATCTGCACGACCCGTTTGAGGCCGGCCGCGTTGAGGACGGCCGAGGCAGCGGTCGGCGCGGCCGTGGAGGCCGCAGTCGGGGTCGCCGGCGCCGACTCAGCCAGCGGAAGCGGCGACAACGGCTCGAGCGCCGGCGGGAACGACTCCTCGGACACCGCGCTCCGCGCCGCTTCTTCCTTCTCCTCGTCCTGGCGGCGCGCTATCTCGAGCAGCATCTGCGTGAGGTCGGCCTCGATCATGCGGTCGCGCGGTGAGTCCCCGGTGTTCACCTCGAACTCGGGGTCGTCCCAGGCCAGGATCTCGTAGGCGGCGTCCTCGCCGGCCAGCCCGTCCGCCAGCGCGTCGACGAGCGCACCGTCCCGGAAGTGCAGTTGCCCTCGCTGGCTGTCGACCCGCGCCTCGATGTCGCAGGACTGCCTCTCCAGATTGATCACCTGGATCACCGACGACAGCGATATCCCTTTCATGGCACCTCCAGGAGTCGTGACTTCCGGGCGCCGGCAGTGCTCGTGTCGACGGCGCCACTCATCCTTCGGGCGCGCGGGAAGGAAGTTGAGCGACTCCTAGACGAATGTCCTACGAGTCGGGGAACAGCCCGTAGTCTGGGCAGGCGGGGCGCGCTCGCCTCCGGCGCCGCGCTACGCCTCCGGCCGCGGCCGCCGCTCGGGCGAGCGCCGCTCGATGACCTCGAACGACGCCAGGATGCGTTCGAGCTCAGGCAGCCAGTTGTCCCACACCTCGGCCGGACAGTGGTAGTAGACCTGGTAGACCGCGGTCGGCGTCGGTGCCCACACCACCAGCGCGCGGTCTCTGAGCTCGGTGTCCTCTCCCGGTCCGTCCCACACGTACTCGAACGCCAGCGCATCGAGCGGCCCCAGCTTGACCTCCCGATCGTCCAGACGCTCGAAGCCCGGAAGTCCCTGCGAGGCCAGCGCACCGGGCATGGCCTCGCGCACCGCTGCGCACATGGCCGCGATGTCGACCTCGTTCATCGGGTCCTGACGAGTCAGCACGTCGAACTCGAGCAGCCGCAGCGGCTCGTGATGACCCTTGCCGACGTCGCCCACGACCTCGGGGTCGGCGAACCCCGCAGGCCAGCTGCCGGTGAGCTTGCTCTCCTCGTCCGGCTCCTTGTCGTCAAGCTGCCGCAGGGTGCGCGCCAGCGGGTCGACGGTATTCACGAGCGCGAGGAACACCTCCGGCACCGTGATCGCGTACCCGAACTCGGTCTCCTCGTGCCGGCGCAAACCCTGTGGCCGGGTATCCCGCTCAGTCATGCCGTCTCCATCTCGCACTCCGTCCAGACAGCGGACGGGCGGCTCTCGGGTTCTCAGCAGCTACCCTGCATCGGGCAGACGCGGGTGAGTATACGCCGCCGTCTTGGCGCCGGCCCGGCAGGTCGTGGACCTCCGAACGCGCGGCCTTCGGATTCACGGCCATCCGACTCGCCCGCCCCGGCATCGCGCCGTCCGGTCTCCTGGCCGCGGGACTCCGGCCCTTCTACCGGAGCCCCTCCGCCTTCCGAGCCGTCCGGAGACCCACACGACGTCGCCCCGCCCGGGAGTCCAAGGCATCCGCGAGGTCACGCGTCTCGAACCTCCGGTCCCCGCTCAGGGCGCCAGTCGAGATCCAGGTGTGCGGCCCGGACGCACGGTCGCCGGGTTCGACCTCATCGACGCGTTCATCGCCGCGCACGGCATCGACCCGGCGGTCGCGGAGGAGGCGAACGCCCTCCTTGACGACCCGTCGCTCACAGGAGGCGCGACCGGACGGGGCGGCGGCGCTCGCCTCGCTCACGTCGGGTGCGGGCGACCGCTCACCGGCGACGGGCGCGGCTAGCTCGTCAGTCCGAGCCGCGCCCGGTACAGCGCCGCGTCTTGCGCCCCGAAGCAGCAGAACGTGACGGCGCGTGGCAGCTCGTGCACCGCGAGCCAGCCTGCGACGGTGGTGACGGCGACGTCGCACGCCCGGGCCTTCGGATACCCGTAGACCCCCGTGGAGATCCCCGGAAACGCGACCGTCTCCAGGGCGCTCTCCTCGGCCAGTCGCAGCGACTCCGTGTAGCACGAGCGCAAGAGCTCCGGCTCTCCGCGCTGCCCGCCGTGCCACACCGGACCGACGGTGTGGATCACGTGCCGCGCCGGAAGATCGTAGCCGAGCGTGATGCGGGCCCCTCCCGTCGGGCAGCCGCCCAGCGTGCGGCATTCCCCGAGCAGCGCGGGTCCGGCGGCGCGATGGATGGCGCCGTCCACCCCGCCGCCGCCGAGCAGCGAGCTGTTGGCGGCGTTGACCACGGCGTCCACATCGAGCCGCGTGATGTCGCCCTCGACGACCAGCATGCGGTCGCGCGACGGCTGTCCCGATGACTGCGGCGCGTCCATGACTGGAGCCTACCAGACCAGAAGGCCGCCGCTTCCAGCCATCACACCCCCATCGCTCCTCAGTCCCAGACCCGCCACCGTCCGGAGCGCGCGATATCCTGGCCAACGTCCACCCTCGTCACCCTCGTCCCGGCGCGCGCCGCCTGCTACCGTCGCCCGGCGATGGATCTGGCCAGCCACAGCGACAGCCAAGCGACCGGCGGCCCAGCCGCCCCGCGGCTGGTGGTGTTCGGCGTGCAGACCCGCCGCGACCTCGCGCAGCGAGCTGCCGCGGCCGCGGACGGCGTGCGCTTCGGCTCCCGGCGCGACTGGACGGAGGACCCCGGTGAACCGCGCCGCGGCCTGCTCGGCGGCGAGCCGGGGGTGGGGCTGTGGTGCTGGAGAGGCACGCGCGAAGAGTTCGAGGAGCAGGCGACGGAGATCCTGCTGGGCCTGGTCCACCCGCTCGTCGCACGCGGTCTGCCGTTCTGCGTAGGGTTCCCCTTCGGGCCGGAGGTGTTCGAGCCGCGCCGCCTGGCCGTCGGCGAGGCGGCGCGGCTCGACCTCGAGGACATCGGCCGCCTCCTGCGGCAGGCGGCCGCAACCGCGAAGTGGCCGGGCGCGGAGCGCGGCGTGTCCACGCCCACAGCCCAGCTCAGCCCAGACGGCGTTCAGCTCGACGACGCCCAACGCGCCGCCGTCGAGCACGCGATCGGGCCGGCGCGCCTCCTTGCCCCCGCCGGCTCCGGCAAGACGAAGACCCTCATCAGCCGGGTCGTCGAGCTCGTCGACCGCGGGGTCGACCCGGCCGGTATCCTCATGCTCGCCTTCAACCGCAAGGCTGCGGAACAACTCGAGGAGCGCCTCGCCGTGCTCGGCATCCCGTCCACGCGGCGCCTCGGCTCGCCCGCGGACGGTCCCTCGCCCGGAGGGCGCCCCGTGCGCCGCCGCCGTGCGGTCGCGTCCTCATTCTCGTCCTCGGCCGCGGACCGCCCGCCGGGCGCCCTGCCGGCCCCGCCGCCTGACCGGCCTCCCGGCGTTCACTGCGCCACCTTCAACGCCTTCGGCTACCGCTACCAGCGCGAGGTGCTGCGGGCGCGAGTCTCGCTCGACCACGACGGCCGCTCGCTCCGCACCCTCATGGCTCGCGCCATGGAGACGTCCGGCGTCTCCCTGGCCGAGCTCAAGCCGCGTCGCGGCAGCGACCCTGTCGGCGCGTTCCTGCAGGGTCTCACCCGCGTCCGTGCGGCACTGGAGCCCCCCGGGGAGGTGCAGGTACGCATCGAGTCCGTCGGCGACACGCCTCTTGTCGACCTGCCGTTCGGCCCCACGCACGCGCAGTTCACCCGCGCGCAGACGGCCACCGGCGTCCAGTCCTTCGACGACCAGATCTACTTCGCGGTGGCGGACATGCTCGCCGACCCCGCGCACCGCACCTTCATCCAGAGCCGCTTCGACCACGTGCTGGTGGACGAGTTCCAGGACCTCAACGGAGCGCAACTCGCGCTGGTCGACATCCTCTCGCGCCCGCACCGGCGGCTGTTCGTGGTGGGTGACGACGACCAGCTCATCTACGGCTGGCGGCAGGCAGACCCGCGCGGCATCCTCGAGTTCCATCGCAGGATGCCGCCCAAGCCCTGGTCGGCGACATACACGCTCTGCACCAACTACCGCTGCTCGAGAGCCGTCGTCGAGACCGGCGCGCGCCTCGTGGCCAACAACGTGGTGCGCGAGGCCAAGGACATCCGGCCTAGGGCAGGGGCGCAGGACGGCGAGGTGCGGTTCTTCGGCGCCCCGGCCTGGCCGGAGCGCGCCGCTGCGATGTGCGCGTTCCTGCGCGCCGAGAGGGCGCGGCTCGGGTGCCGCTGGCGCGACCTCGCCGTGCTCTGTCGCTACCGCACACAACAGTTGCTCGTGGCGCTCGGACTGGACGCCGGCGACATCCCGCGCACGCCCGAGCTCGGCTGCACGCTGTTCACTCACCCAGCGGCGGCGCTCCTGCGCGCGTACCTCGACCTGGTGCGCGCGCCGGACGAACTGTCCGGTCGGGCGCTCGCCGGTCTGCTCAACCGGCCCAACCGCTACGTGAGCGCCCGGATCGCCGAGACGGTCGCCGTGGCAGCACGACCGTGGGCCCGCATCCGGGCGCTCGCCTCCAAGGAGCCTCCCACCGGGCCGCGCGCGCTCTCGACCCTGGTCGAACAGGCCACGACCTTCGCCGCCGGGCTCACCTCACCCCACGCCTCACCCGAAACGGGCGCTCCCCCGCCCCCGAGCCTCTCCGCGTCGCCGAGGTCCGCCGAAGACCTCGTGTGGGCCGTCGTCGAGACCTTCGGCCTCGACGGCCTTTGGGCCGCAGAGGCCGACGCCGCCGCGGCAGGGGGTGGTGCGGGCTCAGACGGCGCGGGTCCCCTCGAGGTGTTCGACTCCCTGCTCCTGCTCGCCGAGACCTATCCCGACCCCGACACGTACCTGCGCACCTGGGACGACCTGCGCGCCGACGAGGAGGCGGCGGCCGGCGAGGCGGACGACGCCCCCGCGCGTGAGGATGCCGAGGAGGATCGTGTGGTCATCGGCACCATCCACGCCGCTAAGGGCCGCGAGTACGACTCCATCGTCATCCCGGACTATGACTGCGACGTCTCGCGCTGGAGCGCCGCGGAGGTGGAGGAGGAGCGCCGCGTCGTGTACGTAGGGGTCACCCGCGCCCGCGACGGGGCGCTCTTCACCGTCGACACCTTGAGCGGCTTCGTCCATCCCTTCTTGCGCGAGCTGGTCGAGGCGCCGGACCCGGGCGAGCACGAGGCGCTGCGCGCCTGGCTCGCCGAGGAGTCCGGCGCCGCCCTCCGCGAGCGCATCGCCGCCCGGCTCGCCGAGATCGAGGTCCTGTTCCCGGAGATCGTCCCGGAGGAGACGGGCGAAGACGAGCCGGACGCGGCGGCCCCCGAAGCGCGCGCCCCCTCGCCCGACGCGCTGCCGGCCTGAAGCGGCGGCTCAGCGCGGCCAGAGCCGCAGCGACGGCTCCGGCGGCGCCACGAAGTGCTTGGCCGTCGGCTCCGTGCCCGGCCGCAGGAACTGGTAGAGGTCCTCCTGCAGTCCCTGATCGGTCACGGTACGACGCAGGTGCTGACGCAGATGCTCGTCCCAGCTCGGCAGCACGAACGTCTCGATGAACCGGTACGGCTTGTCGGCGTCGCGGTACACCGACCAGTCGGTCGCCCCCGTACGCCGCCGCACGCGGCCGACCAGTCGCAAGGCGCGCAGGAAGGCGTCTTCGGCGTCCTTCCGAACCTCGTAGGCCACTACCACCAGCGCAGGACTGTCCGCGTCTTCGTCGGCCACCAGTCTGGCCTCGGGGGCGGCCAGCGGCGCCGGTCGCAGGTCGACCTCCGCGATGCGGTCGAAGCGCCACCGCCACGCCAGCCCGACGGTCGCGGCGATCGCCACGGCCCCCCACACGTAGGCCACCGGCACCCCGGTGGAGTCCGCGAGCCTGCCCCAGAGCGCGCTGCCCAGCGCGATGCCCGCGGAGATCGCCGTCAGATACAGCGCCAGGCCGCGGGCGCGCACCCACCCCGGGAGGACCTCCTGGGAGGCCACGTTGAGCGTCGAAAGGCAGAAGAGCCAGCCCACTCCGATCATGAAGGAGAAGACGACAGCGGCCGCGGGCTCGCGCAGCAGCGCGAGCGCCACCAGGCCCGCCGCAACCAGCCCGCTGCCCACGGCGAAGAGACGGTCGGCGCTCAGGAGCTCGCGCACAGAGGGGATGACGGCGGCCGTCGCGACAGCTCCGATCCCCATGGCTGCGAAGAGGATACCGAGGCCGCCCGACCCCCAGTCGAGCTCCTGGCTCGCGTACACCGGCAGGAGCGACATGAAGCCGGCGCTGGCGGCGCCGAAAGCGAACGAGCGCACGAGCACGCCGTGAATGTTGTGCGAGAACACGGCGTAGCGGATGCCGGCGCGGACCGCCCCCGCGAAGCGCTCGGGGGGTCCCACGTCCTCCTCCACCGGGCGCTTCCAGCGCGAGAGCACCACGAGCACGAAAGCGAAGGACGCCGCATTGAGCGCGAAGACGAGCCAGGGGCCGGCGGCCGCGATGAGCAGGCCGCCGACGGCCGGGCCGATGGCCCGCCCGATATTGATGTTGGCACCGCCCAGCGTGACCGCCTGCTTCAACTCGCTCGCCGGCACCAACTCCGGCTGGATCGCCTGCCAGGCGGGGAAGTTGAACGCCGCGCCCAGCCCGAGCGCGAACGTGAACGCCAGCAGCAGCGACGGGGTGACGGCGTCCAGTGCCGCGAGCACGGCCAAGCCGCCGGCCGCCGCCAGCATGAACCCCTGCGTGACCAGCAGCAGGCGCCGCCGCTCCACAAGGTCGGCGGCGGCGCCGGCCAACACGCCCACCACCACCGTCGGCAGGTACGTGGCGGTCTGGACCAGGGCCACGACGGCCGGCGACGCGTCCAGCTCGACCATCATCCAGGCGGCGCCCACCGCCTGCATCCACGTACCCACGTTGGACGCGAGCAGAGCGATCCACATGGACCGGTAGACGCGGTAGCGGAGGGGCGACCAGGCGGACATGGTCACAGCCTACAACCCGCCGTCGGACGAGGCGGGCGCCAAACGCCGCACGCCCTCCCCCTTTCTCCGCGTACAGGGCATACTGGAGTGACCGTACTGAGCGAACGGACTCTGGAGGGCAGCCGGATGACAGCTCGTCGCGGATCCCCACGCGCGCGCCTCGCGGTTCTGACGCTGGCGGTGCTCCTGCTGCCTCTCGCAGCCGCTCTCGGCGCCGCGCCGGCGAGCGCCGGCGCCGTGTGGCAGACCGGTTACTCGTTCGACGCTCGGGCCGACGGCTTCCTCGACGTCGCGCAGGGCCCCGGCGGCGCCATCTACTGCGTGGGCTTCACGCGCGGCACTCCGGGAAGCAGCCTGCTGCTCGTCGCCAAGTACGTGGACAACGGCGCCGCCGTGAGCCTGGCGTGGACGCGCACGTTCAGGAAGACCGGAGTGACCGGGTCGCGTGCCGACCGGGTGGCTGTGGACCGCTCCGGCAACGTGATCGTCTCCGGCACGGTCGGGACTGGGCGCCATCGCGACATCGTCGTTCTCAAGTACTCGGCGGCCGGCGACCGCCGGTGGCGCACATACTACAACGGGACCGCACACCGCGACGACTACCTCACCGGCCTCGGACTCGACCGCCGCGGCAACGCTTACGTGAGCGGCACGTCGCGCGGCCGAGGCACCGGGCTCGACTTCGTCACCGTGAAGGTGCGCAGCGGCGGCGGACGTTCGTGGGTCCGACGGTACGCCGGCCCGACCGGCCGCGACGAGACCGCCGGGATCGCGGTGCTGCGCTCCGGCGACTGCTTCGTGGCCGGCTCGAGTGCCCGTGGCTCTCATGAGCGCGCGGTGACCATCAAGTACAGCGTCGGCGGCGCGTTCCGCTGGCGCTCCACCTACGCCAACCTGGTCGGCCATGTGCACGTGGGCGGCATTGCCGCGACGGGGACGAACGGAGTCGTCGTCGGCGGGGGCACCTGGAACGGCAACGCCGAGGGCAGCGACGCCCTGTTCCTCAAGTACCGCGCCGCGAACGGTACGCGGGCGTGGCGGGCCTTCATCGGCAACGGCGCGATGTTCGGCGATTGGGTCGAGGCCGTGGCCACCGATGCGGCCGGCGCCGTGTATGGGGCGGGCGCCACCCACGACGAGAACGCCGTGGTCACGCATGGGTTCACGTGCAGCGTTTCGGCGGCCGGCGTGCCCGCCTGGGGCGACGAGTTCTGGAAGGATCTCGTCACCAACGACGCCCGGTTCCAGGCGTCGGCGGCCGACGCCGCCGGCGACAGCGCCGCGGGCGGGTGGGCGCAAACGGTGCTTGCCGGCAACGACTTCGCCGTGCTCTACCGCTCACACCTCGGCGCTCCGTGGAGCTGGGACTTCACCACCGGCGGACTGGCGATCGGCGACGACGTCTGCCGCTCGGTACTCGTCGACGGCACCGTCGTGTACGCCGCGGGCGAGCTCTTCAACGGCGCGTCCGGCACGGACGCGGCGCTGTTCAAGCTGACGCTGTGAGCGGCGCACAGGACTGAGAGGGGGCGGCGGGGCTCGGGCGCGCCCTGCCGCCCCCCGACGACCACGCTCGAGGATCCGCTGAATCTGGGCAATGCCTTCGGCGCGAGCGTCTGGTCGCCGCTCTTCCTCTCGCGCGCCGCGGGACGCCTGCACACGAAGCAGTTCCACCTGCTCCGGTCGGAGCCGGGCCGGCAGGCATGGGAGCTGCTGCCACGTCAGGCCCACCTCGGCGGCCTTCGGGACACCCTCGCGCACCTCACCCCTGCGGAGGTCCTGCCTTCCGGGGCCTTCGGAGGGCCGGCGGTGCTGCGCGTGTTGGCCCCAACCCGCGCCTGGGCGCTCGCGGCCCTGCAGGGCGGCCGCCTGAGCCTCGAGGAGGCGGCCGCCATGCTCCGCCTCCAGCCGGGCGCCTTCGCAGAGCAACTCGCCCGGCTCGGCCTCGAATCGCCGCACGTTACTCCCCTCGACTTCCCGCCGCGCCGCGGCGTATGCTGCGCGCACCATCATCGGGCCTAGCAGGCTGCGGAAGAAGGCCGGCTTGAGAGGAGCGCAGTTGCCGAGGGGAGTGGTAGAGAGCGGGCTGCGGGTGGGTTCGGCGTCATCCGAGCCCGCAAGGCGGGCCCAGGAGGCCCGTTCTTG
>Ga0209269_1001100_pt1 | contig 16112 bp, 18 predicted proteins | sample MTBAKMMethaMetaG_FD_187455 | JGI IMG/M metagenome (GOLD analysis project Ga0209269, IMG submission 187455) | Enrichment culture microbial communities from Arthur Kill intertidal strait, New Jersey, USA, that are MTBE-degrading - MTBE-AKM (Arthur... | ecosystem: Environmental > Aquatic > Marine >... | reverse complement strand
TTTCTTCATCCTTATTCTTACCAATGAAATCGAGCATCTTTTTGTAATTCTTCCTCTCGTGGGGCGCAATACTGCCTGACACTCCCTTGTCGATGAAGATATTGACCTTTGGCACACCTGCCTTGATTAGCACTTGGACTTGATTCTTCTCGTGTTCGCTGTCGAGAGAAGTTCTCACATACCCAATTGAAATTTTCATGTTTATCAAAACCTACCCTTTTGATAAGAAAATAGTGGCAATAGTATATATCTTTTTCCCCCTGACGGGTATTATTAAAAGGGAACAGATTTGATAAAAAATTGATAAAAAACATCTACCCACGACTCTAATAGAGAAATGGCATACATATATGGTTTCAAATGAAAAAATAAGGCAGAATGCAAATTAACGTTGAAAGGTCAAAAAGAGAATTATTCCAAAATGACTGTGATAACATCATTATCGATGTTCTCGCTAGTATTCACGTCGAGCTCATTTTTATCCCGTATGTAATCTTTGGATATGGCTGTTTTTTTTACCTTCCAATATTTATTGGCTTTTTTTTAATTGCCTTTTCAGTAATTTGCCTCATTTCATTTTTCGTGCTTGAATTCCTATACGAAAAAAAGAGTGGATCATCTGCTATAGATTTGATAAAACAGGGGGATGAGTTTAACAGCACTGAACCTCACCATGCGATAATAATTGCACACAAAAAGGAGAAGAAAAATGGATTTTTCAACGTAAGAGACTATTCTGGCGGAGTAGATAAAGTTTTAATGGCATTGAGGAACCAACCCCGTCCACTTCCATATCGTGTATACGATATTGATACAGTTGAGAAAGCAACCAAAGCCATCGAAAATCCATGTGTGAAGTGGCTTTGGATTTTTGGCCATGGTCAGAGAAATAAATTGAAACTCACAGATGGAATGCTATGCTATTATCATTTGCGGAATATTACTCCAAAAGAATTTATTGGTCAATATCATTGCAATTCGCCCTTGGGTAATAGCCTTGCAGATTATCTGAATCCCCCTATCAGTGATGTAACAAGATTTTCTCGTTTTCCGTTTGCAATAGAATTTTCCGTTAAAAGAAAATTAGTAGAGCTTGGAATTATGTGATTAGAGGAAATCAGCAGCCATCATTATCATGACTAGAATCAAATTGCAGTTTACTGGGGATTTACTGCCATAAAGGTGAGAAATGGTTTATTTAAAATGGAAACCTTGTGCAGAAGAGCTAAAGAAGCAAAAAGAGGAGCTTGAGGAGATAATCCGAAGATTCCATAGAGGACAAAAAATCGAGTTGTCGGGCTGGATCACCATAACAGAGACTGTCTTGGAAAGATGTTTCTCTGCAGATGATCGTCATTTGAAGCAGTTTAAACAGCTAAATCATGGTAGAGTCCCACTAAATCCTCGCGAGGTCGCAACTTCTTACCTCAGACTCATTGATGCATATATTCAGGAAATCGAACGTGGATTATTGTTGGATGAGGCAGCCCCAATAGAAGACGAATCAAGTTCTAAAAAGCCATCTCCGATGGACGTTTTTATTGTCCATGGTCATGCAGAGGCAATTGTAGATGAGGTAGCTATATTTATTGATAATCTTGGATTCAATCCACGAATCTTTAAGAGAGAACCTGACAGGGGTAATACAATCATCGAAAAGCTAGAAAGAATATCGTCTGAAGTCAGTTTTGCGGTTGTAATTTTGACAGGAGATGATTTGGGGGGAGAGCGGAGTATATCTTCTTATGAACAATTACAAAAGATATCCCGTCGATTGAGGGGCATACTTATTGAATTAGGGGTAGCCAAGGTCTTAAAGAGTAATACATCCTCCGTTCAAGGAATTCTTAATCAGGCGGCTTCAATAATCGAAAAATTAGAACCTAGAGCACGCCAGAATGTTATCTTTGAACTCGGATTTTTCTTTGGATTACTCGGCAGAGATAATGTTTGTGTATTGTATGAGAATGGTGTAGAATTGCCAAGTGATGTACAAGGTCTTATGTATAAACCCCTTGACGAAGAAGCAAACTGGAAGGCAGAACTTGAACGCGAATTAATAGACTGGCGACAAAGGATGGCAGATCAGGTCTCCACCTAACGTAGTGATTGGGGAGACGCATACAACACCTTTCGAATAATTCTCTCTCGTAGGTCTCCTCCTCTGTCATACCACATCTTGAACAACTTGACTTCTTTTTCCAGCCTCTTCACCCTCTCTTCTGCTAGCCGAATGTCGCTCTTGGTCATCCATTCACCGACGCCATCTTTATCGACCTGAAACAACCCCCCACTTTTTGAAAACAACTCCTGCCATCACACCAATTTATATAACAGGGTGAAATAAGACACATCTAGGGGTTGAAATGAAAAATTTACGTCTCGTAATCGGTATCGTCGTTATCCTTGCCATTGTCTGTTCACCAGCTCTCGCGATCAGCAAGAGCGATTTGCTTGCGCAGTATCAGCACCACTCTACTGAATTGGTTGAGACGCTTGAATTCGATGAAGATACTCCCCTTAATTCCATCGGTTATGAATTACATCCGTCACATTACGCCATAGTGAAGCCCATCCTTCCAGCCATCGAGCCAACCACAATTTCGACCAAGGCGATGTCCGATGCATTCCTCGCCCTTGTACCATCTTATTATGAATATTCGAAGTTCGCCAAACCAGAGCCCGACCCCATTTCTTATGAGGAGTGGAGGTGGGCTGGGCTAGATGATATTAATATGACTTATAAGAGCCAGATCGTTTGATTGTTCCTTACCTTTTTTCTAATCTTCTCTCGTAGTTCTCCTCCCTTATCGAACCACGTCTGAAACAGCTCGACTTCCTTTTGCAGTCGAGGCAACTCCTGCCATCATACCATTTTATATGACAGGTGACCCCCTAACAGGATTGGGGTTGAAATGAAAAATTTACGTCTCGTAATCGGTATCGTCGTTATCCTTGCCATTGTCTGTTCACCTGTTCTCGCCGTAAGCAAAGCCGACCTGATTGCATCCTACAAAGGGCAATCTGATCCGACAATTCCGACACCGACACCAATTCCGACATCAACGCCGAAACCGATCCCAACAACACCAACACCAATTACCCCAACCGATGGAGGTTGGTGTGCTTCTCACTGTGCGGCTCCTCTCTCGGTGACCTCAACACCGACGCAGGCAACGGTTTTTATTGATGGATCTCACGAAGGATTAACTCCTATCACTATCCACGGGTTATCTGCAGGAACCCATCAACTCATGGTGTTCCGAGTAGGCTATGAGGATTATTCGACCGAGGTCGTGATTCCCGAGCCATCGTATCATATCATAATTGGATCGGGAAAGATTAAAGGAAGTATTGGGTGCGTGTGTGACACTCAAACTCAAACCATTGATGTAACGCTGAAGAAAGTCCAGAAACCCACCATTCCAACCATCATGCCAAAGACTCAATATCTATCACTTTTTTTCTAATCTTCTCTCGTAGCTCCCCCCCACGTTCAAACCATAGTTTGAATAACTTCACCTGCTTTTCCATTTCCTTTGCTCGTTGTTCAGCAAGCCTAATGTCGCTCTTTGTCACGTTCTCACCCTGACGCCATCCTGATCGCTTTGATCACACTTTCCATCCAGTCGATTTTCTTTTCGATTTCCCGCTGGCGCTCATTCAGAAGGTAAAGTCGGCAGGCTTCGAGCGTTGTCCGTTGTAAAGTCGCTCTGGTTCGCATCTCTTTATCTGAATGCCTCGTTCCTACCCCGTTCTCCGTGTTATCGATGATGATCCTTTTCAGGATTGCCTCGACGTCTTCTCGTGTTAATCTCTTCTTTTCCATTTTGCTACCTCCATATAAGCGATTTTTCTCTAATATCACAAGGTATGGTTAATTTGGTTCTCCTCTCTGAAAACGCTGGAATTTTCCAACAGGATCTTATCTCGATATTTGCGGTATTTCACTTCTTTATCGTTTTCCGCCCCGTATATCAGTATTTCATGATTTAGTTCTCTGCTTATAAAATATAGAATCAAAAAATATTTTCGTTGAGTATATAGGTGAAATACTGCAATACCATGCCAAAATGTGAAATACCGTGAGATACCGCGAGATACCTTCACTCCCACACCTCCGCTTTCGAAGAGGTAAGGGATTGGGCATTACCTCGCTGTTTCCACCTAACTCCCTCGATTTTCCTTACCTGCTCTCCTCTTGGCCCAACAAAGTGTATCTTCAAGCCTATCTCACTCTCAACAACAGACGTGAATTTTCGTTTCGATTCAGGTCTACACCTCTCCTTATCCATCTCCGCAACATAGGCTTGATAGACCTCATTAAAGTGCAACTCACCATAATCTACACCCTTATCGATACAATTTGTGAAGAAACGATACACGGAGTTTGATTCAAGGCGATAAGCCTCAATTGTGGCTTCGTAATCGTCTTCTGTACGCCTTACCCCGTTGGGGATGACCTCTTGAACGAGGTAATCGAGAAAAATATTAAGTAGCGCGCTTCTATTGCTTTGCGTCGTCATTCGTTCAGTGAAATTGGGATCGATTTGGAAAATGTTTGGAAACTCGATAAGGACAAGACGCTTCATTATTGATGGTGACATATCACCAATTTTGGGAAGGGTATTTGCTCCGAAGATAAGAATTGCCTTGTTTTGGAACGTGAACGGATGACAGAACTTCCTTTCCGCTGTTACCAGATCTTCACCCGTTACTGCTTTAAAGTATGTCGGATCATCTATTTCTTCACGGGGCAATTCTGGATTGATATTCGCAGACTTTCCATAGAGTTCCGCCCCCCTGAATTTATCTTTGGCTATCTCCTGCAGAGTTAGGGCAGATATGTTATCCTTTCCAAGCAATGCCGTCAAGATGTTGAGATAAGTCGATTTTCCGTTGTTTCCTGATCGATTGTAAATAAAATACGACTTCTTGTAGGCCTCACGGATGAGGCAGCAAGCACCCATCTGTTTGAGCTTCCATTCATCTCCATCGTGAACAAGACCATTCAGATATTGTTCCATTTCACTCGAATCGATGGAAGGATTATACGTCGCATTGATGCAGTAGGTGAAGGCCCATGCTGGAGAATTATCCACGAGGCGTTTTTCAGGTAAGAGGAGAATGCCGTTAGTAACTGCGATTATCTTTTTATCTGTCGAGATACGATTGAAAGGATCATCAATCTGCGTCGTGCGTATCTTTATTCTTTGAACAATTTCGCCAATATTTGCCCATATTTTACTTTGTCTCGCTATACCCCCTCTTCTTAAGATCCAATCAATTAGCTTTTCGATGTCGTTCTTGTTCTCACGATACATTTGTAAGCGGGAATCGTATATCCAAGATACGCCATGAACGGTTAAAACGGCGAAATAACGTCTGACGAAATCAGCAATTTCATCATATAAGACATGAGGCTTGCCATTCTGGTCATTACTCACAAACGGGCCTCTTCGTCTCCTCTCGTCTGCGCTCTCTCTAAAAGAAAGCCACATTCCCGTCAATATCAAACGGTTGTATATGTCACCACCAAGTTCTATACCTTCAAATGAAATCGAGGAGTGTATAGAGTTAGAATTGTAAAGTTCAAAGAGATATGAGACGAATTCTGGACTGGCCGATGGATTGAAGCTTTCAGCTGCAGATATATTATTGGAGACCCCACTTTCTCCACTCATTCTGCGCCTACCTCCACATCAAGGCAATTTTCTTTCACAAAACGACGCAGTTCATCAACGGTAAAAACTTGCTTGCGTGGCCTTACTCTGATAGGATTAATTTTCTGATCACGAATCCACCTGTAAACCGTATTTCTTGACTTAATGCGGAATAACCGCATCACGTCTTTTATCTCGTAATTACTATTCATGTATTATTATGTATTTTAATGGATATATATGTACTCTGGTCAGACGGAATGAGCTAAAAATTGGGCTTGAAATGCTCTTTTTTGACTTTTTAACCTTTGTTCTCTTTTATCCTTTCAAGGATGATTAGCGAAAGAACTAAGAGCAATATCATATACTTCTCTTCATGGATTTGATCGCCACGACGGCTTATAAGAAAATGGCACCGAAGAAGGGGTACTGCCATGTCTATGTGAAGTTTCCCAATGGATTTGCGCGCGAACTAATCGGGAAGAACGTATCAATTTTCCAATCTGGCAATGACTTCATTCTAGTCACAGATAAGAAGAATAAAGATAAAATGGGGTTAAAATCAGCAACAAATAGTATAAACTCATTTGACCAGAACAATCCGATGACAGGCGATACATTTGTAAAAAGCCAAAATTTCGGACAAATCGATTCAAGTTCCTGCGGCAGGGTGAAGCCATGGAACCGAAACCAGGCATCATCAAGCTGATCTGAACAGGCTTTTTTTTACCGGTGAGTCCAGTACATAGCATGGCAGGAACGCGTGAACAGGCGATCTTTGAAGCGGCCATCAAGCTCGGGGCGCTCTACCACCAGTTCGTGGGGACCCCGGTCGCACCGGAAACAGCGGCATCACTCGAGACGGCGATCCGGGAGAGTATCAGTCTCCAGCCGTACGTTCGCGAGGTGCGTATCACCATCGACCGGTCGCAGATGGAGGAGAACGTGTTCGGCTACTCCGAGCTGAGGGGGACCATGATCACCGCGGATGTGGTAACGCAGGTCGGAATATCCTGCTGTCATGCCCGGCTCGAGAGGAAAGGGGACTACCCCATGATGGAGATCATCCGTTGCTATGAAGAATCCGGCAATCCCGATCACTGACGATCACATCCATATCGATCCGAGGAACGGCAGGGGGCTTTCAGCCGCGAAGGATTTCCAGCGGGCCGGGGGAACCCATCTCTTCCTGGTCTCAAAGCCTTCCTCTTCGTTCGGGATATTTCCCCAGACCGGTGACGAGTTCAGGGAGGTATTCGACGAGACGCTTGCCGTTGCCGATGCAGTCAGGGAGCTCGGGCTCACCGTCTTCGTGGTGCTGGGGGTCCACCCGGCCGAAATAACCCGCCTTTCCGGACGCCGCGCCCTCGATGACGTGGTATCAGTGATGAAACGGGGGCTGGATATCGCCGCAGAGTATATCGGGGAAGGGAAAGCGGTCGCCCTCAAGAGCGGACGGCCCCACTACGAAGTGCCGCCCGCGATCCTGGATGCATCAAATGACGTGCTCTCTCATGCCCTCTCCCGGGCTGCGCGGCTCGATTGTGCGGTCCAGATCCACGCGGAGAGCGGTCCGTGCGCCGATGTGGTGAATCGTGCCGGCCGTGCCGGCCTCCCTGCTTTCCGGGTGGTGAAACACTATGCCACACCCGACACCCCCCTCACCCCCTCGATGATTGCCACCCACCCGGCAATCCCGGAAATGGCCATGGAAGGACGGCAGTTTACCATGGAGAGCGACTACATGGACGAGAACAGCAGGCCGGGGGCGGTTATCGGGCCGAAGTCGGTGCCCCGGGCCACCTTCAGGCTGCTCTCCGCGGGGATGATCACCACTGAGGATGCGCACCGTATCCATGCCGAGACACCCGGCCGTGTGTACGGCGTCGAAATCTCGCGGTGAACACCGCTTCCCCGTCGTATTATTTTAAGTATTCACCCCGCCACGTATATCCAATGTACCTGAAGATTCACCGCACCCCTGCCGGTGATGAAGTCGTTGCAGTCTGCGACAGGGAACTCCTCAATGTCCGGATTCGCCAGGGCGATCTCGAAATCCACATCTCAGAGGCCTTCTACGGAGGAGCCCTCGCAACACCTGAAGAAGTCAGAACCGTCCTTTCCCGCGCCGGGAACGCAAACCTGATGGGGGAGCGTTCGGTGGCCCTGGCCATCGATCTCGGCCTGATCGGAAAAGACGGGTGCATACACATAGGCTCTGTGCCCCATGCCCAAATCATCAGAATTTAAGAGACGGATCAGGGAAAACATCTGCCCCCGGTGCGGGAGCCCTTCGGATGACGGAGGGCTCTGCGGAGCCTGCAGGGTGGCACAACTCAGCTGGTTCTCCTGCCAGGGACGTGTCGTCAGCATCTTCTGCCCGAGCTGCGGCTCCCGGAAAGAAGCCGGACTCTGGGTGGATACCGATGTTCCGAGGGAAGAGCTCGGGTACGATCTCGCCCGCCGGGCGATTCACCTCATTCCTGAAGTCAGCAATCCCGAGGTCACCATCAGCATCAGAGACCAGAGCAGCAACCGCTCGATTGCAGACTGCCGGATGTCGGGAACCCTGCTCGGCGAACCGGTGGAAGGATACTGCCAAGTCGAGATCCTCTGGCAGAAGGAGCAGTGTGACCGGTGCAGCCGGATGTCGGGAAGCTACTACGAAGGGGTGGTCCAGGTCCGGGCCACCGGGAGAAAACCCCTCCCCGGGGAGCTCCGGAACGCCGGGCGGATCGCACACGAGGTGGAGGAGACACTGATTTCCTCCGGTGAACGCCTCTCGTTCATTTCCGAGATCGATGAGACCCAGGATGGGCTCGATATCACCATAGGGTCGCAGCGGATCGGCCAGGAGATCGCCATGGCCATCGTCAGGGCTATGGGCGGGCGGTACACTACCCACCCGAAGCTGATCGGCGAGCGGGCGGGAAAGCGCCTGTACCGGATCACCTACTCGGTCCGGCTCCCAAAATATACGCGAGGAGATATCGTCATGGTCCACGGCCGATACGCCGAAGTGCAGAGCGCTGACGGCCGTGACGTCAGGTTCAGCGAAATTCCGGATGGACAGCAGCGTTCGGTCCCGGAAAACAGGATCGAAGCGCTGATCGGGAATGTGCAGGATGCTGCCGAATACCTGGTCACGTTCCTGGAGGGAGACACGATTGGCGTCCTCGATCCCGCTACGGGAGAGAGCACGGAATGCAGGATCCCTCCAGGACTGAAGGCAGAACCAGGAGACAGGATCCGGATCCTCCGGACGGCAGACGAATTCATCCTGCTGGGGTGACCATGCGAAGCCGCCAGATCCCTTCGGAGCTGCTCAGCTCTATCCGGGATGCGGACTGGGTTGACCATACCCGGCGTCCCTACGTACAGCAGGGTATCGCGTATGTTCCTGTGAAGGAAGGCTATCCCTGCGACACGGAACTGCCCCCGAAGGTTTCCTACCAGGGAAGGGGGTTCTTCATGGCCGGCCCGATCGCCATCGTGCAGGGGAGGGAGCCGACCGCGGCGGAGATCGACCGTATCGAGGACTGGAAGAAGCCGGCTGCCATCCTCTGGATCCGCTCCTGCCGGGGTGCGGAACGGATCCCTGATGTCCGGGTGCTCAGAGGTGAACCCTCTGAGGTTTCGTGCCGGGAGATGGGGATGGTATTCAGGTTTGACCCGTTACGGGTAATGTTCTCGCAGGGAAACCGGACCGAGAAAGCGCGGTTGATGCGCACTGTCAGGAGCGGGGAGCGGGTCGCCGATATGTTTGCGGGGATCGGGTACTTCACCATACCGGCAGCCCGGGCGGGGGCACGCGTGCACGCTATGGAGCTCAACCCGGTAGCATACGGATACCTTTGCCGGAATATCCGTGAGAACCGGGTGGAGTCCCGCGTAGTTCCCGAGTGCGGTGACTGCCGGGATCTCCTGACCGGGTGGTATGACCGGATCATCATGGGTCACTTCGACTCCCCTGCATTCCTCGATATCGCGGCCGGCCATACCCTTCCCGGCGGGACTATCCACCTCCATGCAGCAGGATCGCATCCTCCGGAAATCCCTGAATCCTGCAGGGTGCGGTTCGGTGAGACCGATATCCGGAGGATAAAAAAGGTTGCACCGCACACATGGCACTATGTCCTTGACCTGAAGGTGGTCTGATGCGAGAGAGCCTGAAGGAGAAGCAGATCGTTCTCGGTGTGACCGGGAGCATTGCCGCCGTGGAGACGGTGCGGCTCACCCATGCCCTGCGGCGGAGAGGGGTCCGGGTGACCGCGGTCATGAGCGGAGCGGCAACCCGCATCATCCATCCCGACGCCCTGACGTACGCCACCGGAAATGAAACGGTGGTGGCTATCACCGGCAGGGTGGAGCATGTCATCCACTGCGGTGACGACGGGACCGCCGATCTTCTCCTGATCGCTCCCTGCACGGCAAACACCCTCTGCAAGATAGCCGCCGGGATCGATGACACCCCGGTCACCACGTTCGCCACCACTGCACTCGGCAGGGGGATGCCGGTGATTGTCGTGCCCGCCATGCACCACAGCATGTTCCGCCACCCGGGTGTCCGCGACTGCCTGGCCCGACTGGAAACGTGGGGAGTGGGGGTGGTGTCGCCACGAATTGAGGAGGGGAAGGCGAAAATCGCCGGAATCGATGAAATCGTCCTCTACTGCGAACGTGCGCTGCTCGGGAGATCGCTGGCCGGAAAACGAATCCTGATCTCGAGCGGCCCCTGCCGCGAACCGGTCGATGATATCCGGGTGCTGACAACCCGGTCAACCGGGCAGATGGGACAGGAGCTCGCCCTCCAGGCATTCCGTCTCGGTGCAGAGGTCACCATCGTCCACAGCGGCCGGATTCCCTGTGTGCACAACGTACTGGTCACCAGTGCATCAGACATGCGGGAGGCGGTACTCCGGATCTGCCGTGAAGAACCGCCCGACCTCTATATCAGTGCGGCCGCAATCTCGGATTTCGCACCTGAACCATGTGCAGGGAAGCTGCGGAGCGGGGCTCCGGTCACGCTGACCCTGAACCCCCTCCCCAAACTGCTGGATGAGGTCATCACCGGCTGCGGAATCCCTGCCGTGGCCTTTAAAGTGGGATCAGACGAGGAGGATGCAGCACGGGACCTTCTCAGGATGGGCGCACGAATGGTAGTGGTGAACGGACCGGAGAATATGGGTTCCCTGCAGGGAGCTGCAGTGATCCTTGGAAACGACACCCGGGTGGAGATAGAAGGGAGTAAAGAGGAGCTGGCGGCAGAGATATGGGAACATATCCTCATGCAGGGGGTTACCCGGTGAACACCGGTATCAGCGCCTGTCCGGCCTGAAGGGTACATATGATGAGAGAAGAACCAGGCATCATATCATCGGTAACCGCGTTCTGTCCGGGTCACCTCTCCGGGTATTTCTACCCGGTCATCGGTTCCCATCCCTCGACCACCGGCAGCATCGGTGCAGGGATGGTGATCCGTGAAGGTGTATCGGTCCGGGTAACCCGTGCAGACGAGCAATCGATCTGTGCCCGGCGCGTCAGCGGGGACGGTACTGTCCTTGAAGAGTTCACTGATTCACCCCCGCTCTCCTACCTCGCCGGGCAGTTCCCCTGCACCGTCCGGATCGAGACCAGCTGCACGCTCCCCATCGGTGCGGGTTTCGGACTCTCCGCAGCAGCACTGATGGCCGGTGCCTTTGCTATAAACGCCCTCTGCAGGGCCGGACTCTCCCCCGGGGAGTGTATCGGGCGGGCCCACGAAGCGGAGATACTGCACCATACCGGCCTTGGCGATGTCGCGGCATGCCAGGGCGGTGGGCGTGACTACCGGACGGGGGCCGGAACCGGTGCCGAGATCGTCCGGTACTTCGATGTCACCGAACCGGTCTCCGCGGTGAATTTCGGCCCGCTCCACTCACCCGGAATCCTGGGATCCCCTGAAACCCTGGAACAAATTGCCGGCGCGTACCCCGGCAAGCGCCCGGATACCCCTGCCATGTTCTTCCGGCTCTCCCGGCTCTTTGCGGAGCGGAGCGGACTACTGACCCCTGCCGTCCACGAGGTGCTCGCGCAGTGTGACCGGGAGCGGGTACCTGCGAGCATGACCATGCTCGGAAACGGGGTGTTTGCCCTGGGAGAACGGGGTTACGGGATCCTCTCAGGCTACGGAGAGGTGTTCGAACTCCACATGGCGGCATCAGGGGTAAGGATTACCGGGGTGCAGCCATGATACCGGAAGATCACCCCCGGTACCGGTCGCTCGCCGTCAGGGAACGTCTTGCCCGGTGTGCACAGGAGGGCATCGTCACCCTTGAGGGTCTGACCGCCCACGGCAGGGGGGAGGCCTTCGACTACCTGATGGGCGAAGAGACCAGCCCGGCGGCTCTCCGTGCGGAACAGATTGCCGCCGCGGTCCTCCTCTCGGCAGAACGCCCGGTCATTTCCGTGAACGGAAACACCGCGGCACTCGCTGCCGGGCTCATCGCCGGCCTCCAGGAGGCCTCCGGTGCCGCTGTTGAGGTCAACCTCTTTCACCGCACCAGTGCGCGAGTGGCAAAGATAACCCGGCTCCTCGAAGACCAGGGGGTCCGGGTGCTTACCGGAGTGCCTGAACGCCTGCTGCCACTCTCCCACGACCGGGCGCTCTGCCTGAGAGCGGGGATCGGATCGGCAGACGTGGTGCTGGTTCCGCTGGAGGACGGGGACCGGTGCCAGGCGCTGTGCGGCATGGGGAAGACAGTGATCGCCATCGATCTCAATCCCCTCTCCCGGACGGCCCGTTCCGCTGACCTGACCATCGTTGATGAGCTGACCCGGGCTGTTCCCGCCATCACACAATTCTGCCGCGAACTTGACGGGGGGGAGGACACAATACTCTCCGAAGGGTTCGACAACCGGGAATTTCTGCAGGAGGCAATCATGGATATCATCCGGAGGCTTGAGCATGCTCTGGATTGAGAAGTACCGGCCGGCATCATTCGGGGAGATCCTCGGGCAGGAGCAGGTGATCTCCCGGTTGACAAGCGCTGCCCGCACAGGGTCCCTCCCCCACCTGCTCATCACCGGTCCGGCAGGCACGGGGAAGAGTGTGGCTGTCGAGTGCCTCGCCCGGGAACTCTTCGGAGAGCGGGTCGGGGAGAATACCACCACCATCCAGGCCTCGGACCTCTTTGAGCAGGGAAAGAAGTACCTTGAAGGAAACGAGCGGTATGCCCATATTTACCGGAGGGAGGAGAGCCTTCTTTCCAACTTCAAGAATATCACGCGGTGGTATGCTTCCATCCGCCCGCTCGATGCGGAGTTCCGCCTGCTGATCTTCGAGGGGGCTTCAGCCCTCTCCCGCGAAGCCCAGCAGGGGCTGCGCCGGATCATGGAACGGTACAGCCGGACCTGCCGGTTCGTGTACGTGACCAACCGGTCTTCGGGCATCATCCCGGCCATCAGCTCCCGGTGCCTTCCCATCTTCTTCTCACCTCTGAGCGATGAGGTGGTTGAAGCCCGGTTGCGATCGATCATCTCCCGGGAATGCCCGGCCGGGCCGGGCCTCTCGAACGATGAGATCGAACTGATCGTACAGGCTGCGGGGGGTGACCTCAGGAAGGCGATCATGCTCCTGCAGGTGAGTGCAGGCCCGGACGGTGCGGCCGACCTGATCCTGTGGTCCCAGACCGAGACGGGGCAGATTGCCCAGGCAGCACTGGCCGCCATCGTAAACGGCGATCTCCCGGCTGCCATCCGGAGGTTTGAGACGCTGATGATCGAGTACGGACTCACCTCCCGGGAGGTTCTCTCCGAGTTCCGGAACGCGGTGCGGAAAGGTTACCATGACCCCCGGCTGGTAACGCTCCTTGCCGAAACAGATTATAAGTTGACACGGTGCAATAATGAGTACATCCAGCTGAATGCCATGGCCGCACGTATCGCACAGGAGATATCCTGATGGGTGAATCGCTCGAGAAAGTCAGGCAGCACTATGATGAAGTGGCCGATATCTATGACAACCGGTACAACCGGAACCGGGGACGATTCTACTATACCCATATTACCAGCCAGGTAATGGACTGCATCCCTTCGGGCAGCCGGATTCTCGACCTCGGGTGCGGGACCGGTCTCTTTTTGAAAGCTTACGAGAGGCATGGCGGGAGCGGGGTTGGGCTGGACCTCTCCAGGGGCATGGTGCAGCGGGCACAGTCCCGGTGCGCATCAAGCGATTTCACCATGGGGAATGCCGAGGTGCTGCCATTCAGGGACGGGTGCTTTGATGCCGTCAGCAGCCTTCTGGCCTTCAGCTACGTCAGGAGACCTGATCAGATGCTCTCCGAGGCATGCAGAGTGCTTCGCCCGGGCGGGGTCATTGCGATCTGCACGCTCGGCAAGAACCTGTTGACCTCCGGTCTTCCGGCAATCTACGGCATGGCCGAGGTCATGAAAGTCCGCAGGATCGGCATGGGATCCTTCGGAGAACGGTACTATGATGACCAGGAGATGCAGGACCTCTTTGAGGATGCCGGGTTTGCCGGGGTTCAGGTCAGGCGGTGCTCGTTCGCTCACCTTAACCTGGCCGATCCGTTCTTCGGAATCGCACGAAAGATCGAACCGTTTGTGGAAGAGAAAGTCCCCCGGCTGGCCTACAACCTCCTTGCCCGGGGGGTGAAAAAGGAATAGGTCAGGTCCGGGAACGGATCCGGTCCATGACCCGCTGCTTCTTTGCCACCGCCGCATCGGCTGCGTGGCGCACCGCTTCCTGCATGGCGTCCTGGTCCCGCGGCAGCCGGTCGGCGACTTTCTTGACCGGCGTGTACGCCGATTCCCGGAAACGGGGGGTGAATGCATGCTCCTTCCCGTCAACCACCAGGACCGCTTCAGGTGATCCGGCCTCCACCCGCCCGATCTCCCGGATGTTCACACCGGCAGATCTCACCACGTTTGAGACCTCGTCAACGACATCCCGGGGCAGGGTGAGGAGGAGGGCATCGAGAGAGACCCCGAGGTAGTCGATCTCCAGCTCTTCGAGCATCCGTCGGACACCGGGCCGGACAAGGCCGGCCACCTGCTCCTGTTCGACCAGGATACGGCAACCGGCGGTCTGGGCCATCTCGTGGGCATCCCCCCGGAGCCCGCCGTTGGTTACATCGGTCATCGAATGGATCCCGTCCATCACCGGACTTTCGATGAGCGCATCTGCTGCACGGAGGAAATCGAGGTTGATGGTCTCCTCAACGATCTCCGGGTACCCGGAATAGAGCGCCGCGGTGGTGATGGTGCCGCCCCCTGCGCCTTCGGTCATGAGGACGACATCCCCCGGACGCGTCTCCCTTCGTGCGGTCAGGTGTCGTGAAACCCCCACCGAGCCGACGCACCCGGTAAGCCGGTCACCGAGCACCATGTCGCCCCCGATCCTCAGCGTCGAGCCTGCCACAAGGGGGACGTTCATGAGCTCCCCGACCGTGCAGACTCCTGCCGTGTAATCGAATATCTTTGCTACGTCCCCGTCATCTGCCACGTGGATATCAGAAAAGAGCATGAGCGGCCGGGCACCCATCACGTAGACATCCCGGAGTGTGGCCCTGGTTACATGGAACCCGGCAAGAAACGGGAAATCGGAGAGCCGCGAGTGCATCCCGTCGACCGTGCAGACCACGAACCGCGGGCCCTCCTCTCCGGATGCCAGCTCAACGGCACCGGCATCATCGAGCTCGTCCACCCCTACCGATGCACCGGTCTTCCCGATGATCCGGGCGATCTGGCGGTGGGCAAAAAAATCCCCCGAGCCCCGCGAACCTACCCCGAACTCCCCCATCTTCACCCGGGAGGGGGCATAGGAGAAGAAGTCGCCGGAAAGGCCTTCCGTATTCCTCACCTCATCGATGACCGCCCGGGCAAACGCCCGGGCATACTCCACCGGCTCATCGGGTTTGAACGACCGGACTATGCCGGTCAGCTCTCTCCAGACAGCATCATCTTCCTCCCCTGCACGGAGATGACGGCGGACATATTCCTCCACATCCATGCTGATGTTTTTAGTCTCGCACACCGATAAAGAGCTGGCATACGGCCCCTCTGATCCCGGCAATTTCTATAGGGCGAGGTCTGCTTTCCTGATGTCGGGTGCGGATCTGAAGAATGCGGGTTCGCGGAAGGCCACATGACGGCAAACAAAATATCAGTTTTTATGCCTTCATTACTGAATATCGGGGTTTTCAGGTCGATTTTAGCCAAAAGATTTAAATTGCTCGTCGGATATATCCGTATTTATATCTTTGCCCGGGATCCTGCCAGAAGACGGGGGATATCAGGTATCCGGAGAATTCGCAGGGTTTCCGGGCATATGAGGAGAGACAGTGAAAGGATCATGGCCAACGCTGACCGATCAGCATGGTATTCGATCCCGGCCGGGTACCCGGCCGGAAAACCGGGAGGTACTACCGTGCTAGCCACGGCACGATC
>Ga0209269_1001098_pt1 | contig 16132 bp, 16 predicted proteins | sample MTBAKMMethaMetaG_FD_187455 | JGI IMG/M metagenome (GOLD analysis project Ga0209269, IMG submission 187455) | Enrichment culture microbial communities from Arthur Kill intertidal strait, New Jersey, USA, that are MTBE-degrading - MTBE-AKM (Arthur... | ecosystem: Environmental > Aquatic > Marine >... | reverse complement strand
CCCGCGGATGCAGCTCTCGGTCGGGCGGATGAAGGCGCTGGGCTGGACGCCGGCGATCGGCTCGGAAGAGAGCGTCAGAAAGACCGTCCGCGCCATGCTGCAGGGATGATATGGACCTGATCGCAACGATCCTCCTGGCCGTCCAGAGCGCCCTGCCGTTCTGGGAGTCGCGGTATGCGATCCCCCTCGCCATACAGGGGGGCTACCCGCCGGCGCTGGCGTTTGCCGTCGGGTTTGCGAGCAACCTCGCCGTCGTCGTCGTGCTCCTTCTCCTGCTGGAGCCGGTCTCGGGCTTCCTGAGTGCGCATTCGAAGATTTTTGAGCGGTTCTTCGACTGGCTCTTTGCCAGGACGCGCCGGCACACCGAGCGGTTCGAGCGCTGGGGGGCGCTTGCCCTCGTCCCCTTCGTCGCCGTGCCCATCCCGGTGACCGGGTCGTGGACCGCCTGCGCGGCGGCGTTCGTCTTCGGGATCCGCTTCCGCTACGCCCTCCCCGCGATCGCCGCCGGGATGATCGTTGCCATCACCATCACTACCATTACCATGCTCGGGATCACCATTATACAGGGAATACCTGGAGGATACCCATGAAATACATCGTCGTTCTCGGGGACGGGATGGCCGACGAGCCCATTGAGGAACTCGGCGGGAAAACGCCCCTTGAATATGCAGATACCCCCAATATGGACCGGGTGGCGCGGGAAGGATCCTGTGGCCTTTTGCGCACGGTAAAAGACGTCTACGAGCCTGGCAGCGACGTCGCCAACCTCTCGGTGCTCGGCTACGATCCCGGCACCTGCTATACGGGCCGGGGCCCCCTCGAAGCCGCCAGCATGGGCATCGACCTCGCCCCGACCGATTATGCGTATCGCTTCAACCTGGTCACGGTGCGCAGGGGCGTGATGGAGGACTTCAACGCCGGGCACATCACCAGCCAGGAGGGGGCCGCCCTCATTGCCTCATTGCAGGGGAAGGTGCCGGGCGTCGAGTTCCACCCGGGCATCTCGTACCGGAACCTGATGGTCGTCCACGGCGCAAAGGGGTCGGTGACCACCCCGCCCCACGATATCGTCGGGCAGGAGACGGCGCCGCACCTTCCTGACGGCCCGGACGCACCCCTGCTCTCCCGGTGCATGGAGGCGGCTACGGCGGCCTTCGCCGACCACCCGGTAAACCGGGCGCGCATCGCCGCCGGAAAACTCCCGGCCACGACGATCTGGCCGTGGAGCGGAGGAAAGCGGCCGTCCATCCCCGCGTTCCATGAGCGTTGGGGGCTCTCGGGCGGGATGATCTCGGCGGTCGATCTCCTCAACGGCATCGCCCGCTACGCGGGGATGGAGGTGATCCAGGTCCCCGGCGCCACCGGTTTCCTGGACACCGACTACGCCGCAAAGGCCCGGTACGCCCTGGAGGCGATCGAGCGTCTCGACTTCGTCTACGTCCACGTCGAGGCGCCGGACGAGGCCGGGCATATGGGGAGCGTGGAGGAGAAGGTGCGGGCGATCGAGGGGGTCGACGGGATCGTCGGCACGATCCTGGACCACTTCGACGGGACGGTCGCCGTCCTCCCCGACCACCCGACCCCGATCAGGCTGAAGACCCATACCCGCGACCCGGTGCCGTTTGCGATCCGCGGCCGGGCGCGGGACGGAACCGCCGTCTATTCGGAACGGGAGGCGGCGAACGGCGCCTTCGGTCTGGTCGAGGGGCCGGATTTCCTCTCCCTCCTCTTCGGGAAGAAACCCTTCGAACAGAAGGAATAACAAAAAACTCTTTTTTGAAAAGCGGTTGCGGCATCAGCACCCTGCTTCATCACCGATCAGTGGGGGTAACTCTCATCATCTGCCGCAGTGGACCCTGTATGGTTCCAGAGAATATTATATTGGTGAGCCCCGGTAATTATTGTTCGTAACTGCCACCAGAGAGAAGACCATGGCACCATTCAGCATCGCCAGCACGATCCGGGAGATCGAAAGAGAGGTCGGCACCCTCTCGCCGATGCAGAAGATCCTGCTCGGGACAGACGGATCCGTGACCGCTATCCTGGAAAACGTGCTCGGATGCCGGGTAGAGGTCGCCACCCTCCTGCAGCGGATCGTCCCGGCAGACGAGAAGGTTGCGGCAGACCTCGACATTCCCGCAGGGGAAGAGGTCAACCACCGCATCGTGACCCTGAACAACGGCGATACCGGGGAAACGCTCATGTACGCCGTCTCGGACACGCCGCTCAGCAGGCTCGACCCGGCGTTCAGGCAGGACCTCATGCGGGCCGACATCCCGATCGGCCGGATCATGCAGATGCACCGGATCGAGGCGCGCAGAGAACTCAAGGAGGCCGGCGTCGTCGCCGCCGATACCGAACTCAGCCGGATATTCGGAATATACCGCCACGAACCCCTCCTCTCCCGGAAGTACCAGATCATCAACCGGGGAAAACCTCTCATCGCCATCAACGAGACCTTCCCGTACGGGACGTTTGCCGACGATACCCGGGTGGTCGTGGAGGCCCCGGCACGGATCCACATGACCCTGATCGATATGAACGGGAGTTCGGGGCGCGTCGACGGCGGGATCGGGATCTCTCTCGAAGAGCCGACGATCGTGCTTGAGGCGAGGCGGAGCGAGGAGATCGCGGTCCACGGCGATCAAGAGAGTGCGGAGACGGTAAAAAAGACGGCCGAGCAGGTGCTCAGGGCGATGGGCGTGAACGGCGGCGCCGATATCACCCTGCGGCACACATATCCCAGGCATGCCGGCCTCGGGAGCGGCACCCAGCTCGCCCTCGCCACCGCCCGGGCGCTTGCCGAACTCTACCGGCGGCCCGCACCCGGCGGCGCGCCCCCCTGCACAAGAGAGATTGCAGCCCTCGCCGGGCGGGGCGGCACATCAGGGATCGGGACGGCGGCCTTCGAGTCGGGCGGGTTTGTCCTTGACGGCGGGCACAGTTTCGGGGCGTCGGGAGAGAAAAACGACTTCAGGCCATCGGCGGCGTCCCGCGGGATCAGGCCGGCGCCGGTGGTGCTCAGGCACGCCTTCCCGACAGACTGGCAGATCCTCCTTGCCACCCCGAAGGTCGGCGCCGGGGTCAGCGGGCAACAGGAGAAGGACATCTTCAGGGACCACTGCCCGGTCCCCCTCGGGGAGGTGCAGGCGCTCTGCCACACGATCCTGATGCAGATGCTGCCCGGGATCGTCGATCGCGACCTCGACCTCTTCGGGTCTGCGGTGAACACGATCCAGGAGATCGGGTTCAAACGCGTCGAGCACAGCCTCCAGCCGCCCCGGACACAGGAACTGATTGCGGCGCTGAGGAGCACAGACGCCGCATGCGTGGGCCTGAGCTCCTTCGGGCCGACGGTCTATGCGATCGGCGACACCGGGATGATCGCGGCCGAGCACGCCGCAAAGGAGGCGATGGGAGGGTGTGGAGGGACGACGGTCCTCACCCGGGCGCGCAACCGCGGGGCAGAGATCAGGACGGCATAAGCGAGATTCGGGTCCGGTCGAAGACCCGGCCTGAAACACGGACCCCATTTCCCCTGAGAAACATCCCTGCAGCGTTCACCCGGATGTCCGCAATCCGGTTCCCTGAAGAGTATCCAGCGCATATTAGATATCAGACCACCATCTATCTGTGATCATGACGCCGACAAAAAAGACACTCACTCTGGGTATCACCGTCAACCTGGACAACTACGAGAATATCCGCCTTGAGATCACGGGCGAGGTCGGTTCGCCCGAGGAAGCCGACGACCTCGCGGGCTTCCTCGACGCCACCCTTGCCCGTCTCGGGCGCGGCGACGAGGCGACGGCAGAACGTGTGGACACCTATCGAAAACGTGTGTTCTCGATGAAGGCGACGGAAAAACACCCCGAACCCGGGGTGCAGACGGTGCTGACGCCTGTTGCCGTGGAAGCGCCCCAGGAACCCGTGGCGAAGCCCGTACCAGAACCGGCCGTTGCAAAGGATCAGCCAGAGCCGGCCCGGGCAACGGCAGAACCAGAACCCACAACGACGCCCGGCCCTGCGGCGGCAATGGCAAAACCTCTCGCCCATGCACCGGAAACACCGGCGAAAAAGGCGCCTGAACCTGCTGCAGCGACACCAGACCTCTGCGAAGAGTGCAAAGCCGCCGTGACAAAGACCCAGAAGCAGATGAGCCAGCTCTTCCTGAACCGGACGCTCTGCAAGGCCTGCATGGACCGGCTGACCCACCCGCGGTGAGACAACGGCGCAGGAGACGCACGGCGTCCAATATAATATATAGGCCCGGCACGAGGGATCAATAATGAAACGGGACCTGCTCATGTGGGACGAAACGCTCTTTCGAGACCCCGAGGTGTTTGAAATCGACTACGTCCCCGAGCAGTTCGACTACCGCGAGACCCAGATGCGGGAGCTCGCCTTCCAGATCAAACCCGGCCTGCGAGGCGGCCGCCCCCTGAACACGATCTGCAGGGGGCTTCCCGGCACCGGCAAGACGACAAGCGTGCGCAAACTCTTCACCCAGATCGAGGAGGCCACCAGAAAACTCATTCCGGTGTACATCAACTGCCAGATCGACAACACCAAGTTCGCCATCTTTGCCCAGATCTATCATAAACTCTCGGGTCATCTCCCGCCGACCTCGGGCACCTCGTTCAAGCAGATCTTCGACGCCATCTGCCGGATCCTCCTGAAGGAGGAGGCAGTCCTCCTCGTCGCCCTCGACGACGCCAACTACCTCCTCTACGAAAATGAGATCAACCGGGTGCTCTACGCACTCCTCAGGGCGCACGAGTCCTATCCGGGCACCAGAATAGGGGTGATCACGATCATCTCCGATCTGAGCGTCGACCTCTCGCGTGAGGTCGACCCGAGGGTCGCCTCGGTCTTCCGGCCGACCGAGATCTATTTTCCACCCTATTCGGCAGACGAGGTCAGGCACATCCTCACCGAGCGGGTGCTCACCGGCCTCTACCCTGGCGTGCTCCCTGATACGATGCTCGACCTCGTCATCGAGCAGACCATGAAGAGCGGCGACCTGCGGGTCGGGCTTGACCTGCTGAAGAGGGCGGCTTTAAACGCCGAAAAGGATGCACGCCGGCGGATCGAGGAGGACGATGTCTGCCGCGCATACCAGATCTCGAAGTACCTCCACCTCACCTTCACCCTGCGGACCCTGAAAACCGAGGAGAAAAATCTGCTCAGGACGATCGCCACAATGAGCGTCGGCGGCAATGAGATGAACGCCGGCGAGGTCTATAAGCATGCAAAACAGGAAGCAAAACTCGGTTACACCCGTTTCCACGAGATCGTCAAGAAGCTTGACGCAATAAGGCTGATAAACCTCGATTACCGGGAGGGACGGGGCCGGACACGGGTGATCACGCTCAGGTACGAGCCGCAGCGCGTCCTCGAACTGCTGGACTGAGCGATCGATTGGCAAGTCTTATCTATTCTCTTTGCGTTGTTTATGTGAACGGTGATATTTCCATGCTGAGCGTGAACGAACAGGCCCTTGATATATTTAACGACATCTTCGAATATCCTGAAGACTACAATGCCGCCGCCCACGAACTGGACAACGGTGCGCGGATCGTCGATGCGGGCGTAAGCGTAGAAGGTGGATACCGGGCAGGACGCGTCTTCACGGACATCTGCCTCGGTGGTCTCGCCGAGATCAACTTCACCATGGGACAGATCAAGGGGATCCCGATGCCCTTCATCGAGGTCTCCACCGATTTCCCGGCGATCGCCTGCCTCGGCGCCCAGAAAGCAGGCTGGACCGTCAAGGTCGGCAACTACTTTGCGATGGGGTCGGGACCGGCACGCGCCCTCTCCCTCAAGCCGAAGCACACCTATGAGGTGATCGGCTACGAGGACGAGTGCGATACGGCCGTGATCTGCCTGGAGAGCGACCACCTCCCCAACGGCGAGGTCATGCAGAAGATCGCCGAGTCCTGCAAGGTTGACGTCGCCAACACCTGCGCCATCGTCGCCCCGACCTCCTCGATCGTCGGGTCCATCCAGGTCGCCGGCCGCTGTGTCGAGACCGCCGTCTACAAGCTGAACGAACTCGGGTTCGACACCAGAAAGATCATCTCCGGCTTCGGCACCGCACCGATTCCGCCGGTCCGCGGCCCCAAGCTCGCGATGGGTGTCACCAACGACGCCACCATCTACCACGGCCAGATCTCCCTGACGATGAAGGCGCCCGAGATCAAGGACTACCTCGAGAAGATTCCGTCCTGCACGTCGCAGGGCTACGGCAAGCCTTTCAACGAGATCTTCAAGGAGGCGGGCTACGACTTCTACAAGATCGACACCTCGCTCTTCTCGCCGGCAGAAGTGATCATCAACGAGCTCTCCGAGGGCGTCATCTACCGCGTCGGCGGCGTGAACCCCGAAGTGACCCTGAAGTCCTTCGGGCTTCAGTGAATACGTTTTTTTTAGAGAATTGAGAGGGGGAGGAAATGATCCTCCCCGCGATTATCTGACCCAGTCGATCTCGGGTTCGCGCCGCGGCGGTTTTTCAGGAATCTCCTTCGGGTAGCCCAGGACGATCGGCGCCACGATCATCCAGCCTTCTGGCACCTTCAGGGCCTTCATCAGGTCGGGGTTGTCGGCGACCGGGCCCGCAGCCCCGATCCAGCAGCTCCCGACCCCGAGCGCATGGGCGGCAAGCATCATGGTCCCGGCGCAGAGCGTGCAGTCATAGGTGCTGAAACGGTTTTTTTCGTCCCCGAGAACGAGGACCAGGACCGCCGCACCATAGAAGATGTTGAACTCCTTTGAAGCGAGCAGTTTTTTCTGCTCCACGGCTTCGGGAGCGGTCATATCCTTCAGGCTGAGGAGGAGGATTGGTTTGCAGTAGTCGGAGATCCTCTTCATCAGGTCGTGGTCGCGGACGACGACAAAACGCCACGGCTGGAGGCCGAGCGTTGTCGGGGCATGGATCCCCGCATGGATGATCGAGAGCACGGTCTCGTCGTCAAGGTAGCGGCCCTCATAGGCGCGGATGCTCCGCCTCCCCATGATGGCGTCCATGACTTCTTCGGTATGTGGTGGCATAGGAACGCCTTCTTGCATACCGGCATAATAAAGGTTCGTTGGGGTTCAGGGCAGGGGGCACCCGGCACATGGATTGATGAGGTTCGGCGTCGATTAACGGGTACAGAGGTTGAAGCGTCATGTCTGAAGAAATCACTATTGGAAAGGAGTTCAAACCGGCCCCCCGGTTCAGGGCCTATTACTTCCTTTCTCTGATCATCGTTATCGTTTTTCTGGTCGCCTTTGCGATCCTCCCGGCCATTTTCGCCGGCGCCCCCCTCCCGGTGATACTCGGGATCGCCCTCGTGATCTCGGCGATCGCCGTCTTTGTCGGCGCATGGATCCCGATGTACTACCAGAGCATCCTCTACCACCTGACGCCGACCGAGATGACCTGGCGGCGGGGCGTCTGGTTCAGGCAGACCGGGATCGTGCCCTACAACCGGATCACAAACGTCGATATCATCCAGGGGCCGGTGATGCGCTATTTCGGCATCTCTGACCTCCGCATCCAGACCGCCGGATACTCGGCGCAGCAGCAGGCCGAGATCAAACTGATGGGCATCGAGGAGCCCGAGCCCCTCAGGGAACTGATCATGGCGCAGGTGAGGGGACGAGCGCCGGTGGCGGCGGCGACCGGCGGTGCAGAGACGTCCGGGGAGGAAGGCGACGTGATCGCGGAACTGCGGGCGATCAGGCGCCTGCTCGAAGGGATGGCCGGGGAAAAACGCTAGCGGCACCGGGTGATCGCCGCCCCCTCCCCTCCTGCGGGGCGGTGCAATCGGAGTGTTCCAGCCCTGCCGGAGAGAGAACCGGGAGGGCAACAGAGATATATGATCCAAGGTGCAACAATAAACGGTATTTCGGGGCTTGTGGTCTAGTCGGTTATGACGTCGCCCTTACACGGCGAAGATCCCCGGTTCGAGTCCGGGCAGGCCCATGGGTTTTTTTGATAAACTGCGAATAAAACAGGGCAGATTCTAGTTTTAGAAATCAAAAGTAGCAAATCGATGAACCGAGAAGCATTCGGGACCGATTCCCGTAAGAATTCATCCGCCTCACGCGAGAGCGCGATGTGTCTGGCAACCATTTTTCGCACGTAATTCTTTCCTTTTGCCATTTTACCATCGTCTCTATCCAATTACCTCCTGTAGCCACAGATGGCCATCAGAGGTCACGCTTCACATTCAAAACGGCCGCAGCCTGCACAAAACTACCGGTTAATATACTCCCGATACCATACGTACATGAGAGACGGTACACAGAGATGATGGAAGTCGAGTATCAGCCGACCAGCCTCAAGGATGTCCTCATCGAGATGAAGGACATCTCCGAGCTGATGGTTGACCTTGCCTATTCTGCGGTCCTCTTCGAGAGCCGGGAGATCGCCGGCGAAATCGAGAACCTCGAAGAGATCATGAACCGCCACACCTACCAGGCGCGCATCTCCGGGATGCTCGGTGCCAGAAGGGTCGAAGAGGCGGAATCGATGAGCGGGCTCCTGCAGATCGCCGAGTCGGCTGAACGGATCGCCAACTCGGCCACCGAGATCGCACGGATCATCAGGAGAGGGGCAAAGTTCCCGCAAAAACTGCGCGAAGCCCTTCCCGAGGCCGAAGAGGTGACCGTGCGGGTCGAGGTCGCCCCCCACGCCCTGCTCGACGGAACGACCCTCGGCGAGGTGAAACTCCAGAGCCGTTCAGGGATGCGGGTGATCGCCATCAGGCGCGGAAACGGCTGGATCTACGATCCCGACAAACGCTCCGTGATCAGAGGCGGGGACATCCTCCTTGCAAAGGGGATCGGTGCCGGCGTGGCGCCGCTCCATACGATGGCCGGAGCCACCCCCGAGCCCCACCGCGAATGGGCGCGGGCCGGGTGCGTCGACGATCTCGACCGGGCCGTCGCCCTGATGATCGAGATGAAAAACCTCTCGGAACTCGCCGTTGGTCTCGCCTACACCGCCCTCCTCTTCACCAACGAAGACCTCGCACGTGAGGTCAGAGCCCTTGAAGGGCGGATGGAGGATATGCGCTACCAGTTCGACCTCTGGGTGCTGGAAGCAGCGAAACGCATCGAGAACGTGGAGTACCTCAGGGGCCTCCTCCACCTCTCCTCATTCGCAGAGACGATCGCAGAAGCGGCGTCTGCAATCGCCGACGTTCTCCTCCGCGATATCGAGATCCCCCCGGTGTTCAGGATGATCGTTCGGGAGTCCGACGAGATCATCACCCGTTTCGAGGTGGAAGAAGGATCAGCGCTTGCGAACCGAAGCCTGAAAGAGATGTCCCTCGCTACCGTCACCGGCATGGTCGTGCTTGCGATCAGGCGCGGCGGAGAGCGCTGGACATACAGGCCGGGCAGAGACGAGCGCCTCTTCGCCGGCGACCTCATCGTCGCGAAGGGGCGGCGGGACGGCGAAGAGCAACTCGCAACCCTCTGCTCGGGTAAAAATACATAAGCATTATCATTCAAGAGAGTACGAAGATGGCGAATCAAGAAGATACGATAATCTATTCCCTCGGCCCGAACTGCGGGATCGGGGAGATCGAAGAAGGGAAAACCTATGCAGGGACCGTTCAGGGCTTTGCAAACTTCGGAACCTTCGTCCAGTTGAACGCCCGGCTCAAGGGACTGATCCACAAGAGCAACATGGTCCAGGAGCACCAGGAGCGCGAGCAGATCTTTGTAAAGGTCATCAATATCAGGAACAACGGGAACATTGACCTTGCAGAGGTCCTGCCCCGGGTGTACCGGCTCGAGACCGTCACCAGGCAGGTTCGTGTGACAAAAATGGGCGATCTCTCATCGCAGGTCGGCAGGAGCGTCACCCTCGAAGCCTCGGTCGCCCAGATCAAGCAGACGAGCGGGCCGACGATCTTCACCCTCGTCGACGAGTCCGGGAGCGGCAACGCCGCCGCCTTCATCGAGGCCGGCGTCCGGGCATATCCCGAGATCGAACTCGGAAGCACCGTGATGGTCAGCGGAGAGGTGATGCGCCGGCAGAACCAGCTCCAGATCGAGGTCAGCTCCATGGAGGCGCTCACCGGCGAGGACGCACAGAGGGTGCACGACCGGATCGAGGCAGCCCTCGACGCCCGCGCCGAACCCGCAGATATCCCCCTCCTGATCGAGAGCGACGTCCTCGAACGCCTGCGCCCCGCGATGCGGACGGTTGCAAAGATGATCAGGCGGGCCGTCTTCGAGGCGCAGCCGATCATCCTCCGCCACCATGCAGACGCCGACGGCATCTCGGCCGCCGTCGCCGTCGAGCAGGCGGTGATCTCCCTGATGCGCGAGGAAGGCGACGACCTGGACACCGCCTACTATCTCTTCAAGCGCTCCCCCTCAAAAGCGCCTTTCTATGAGATCGAGGACATCACCCGCGACCTCGACTTCGCCCTGAAGGACCACGAGCGGTTCGGGCAGAAGATGCCGCTGATCGTCCTGATGGACAACGGCTCCACCGAAGAGGACCTCCCCTCGATGAAGATGGCCAGGATCTACAGCCTCCCAATGATCGTCGTCGACCACCACCACCCTGACGCAATCGTCGACGAGTATGTGATCGCCCATGTCAACCCCTACCACGTCGGCGGGGATTTCGGGGTCACGGCCGGCATGCTCGGGACCGAGGTGGCGCGGCTGATCAACCCGAAGGTCAGCGACGCAATCAGGCACCTTCCGGCCGTCGCAGGCGTCGGCGACCGGAGCGAAGCGCCGGAACGGCAGCGCTACCTTGACCTGATCGCAGAGGATTATTCCGAGCAGGAGTGCAAGGACATTGCCCTCGCCCTGGACTACGAGCAGTTCTGGCTCAGGTTCAACGACGGCAGGGAACTGATCAAGGATATCCTCAACCTCAAGGGGAACCGCGACCTCCATAAGAACCTCATCGGTCTCCTGGTCGAATCGGCGAACGCGGCAATCGAAGAGCAGATGGCGGCGTCCATGCCCCATGTGGTCGAGGAGCGGCTCCCGAACGGGGCATATCTCTTCAGGATCGACGTGGAGATCTTCGCCCACCGCTTCACCTTCCCCCCGCCGGGCAAGACCTCGGGCGAGATCCACGACCGGCTCTGCCGGCAGCACCCGGGCGAACCGGTGGTCACCCTCGGTTTCGGTCCGGACTTTGCAGTGCTCCGCTCCCGCGGCGTGCTCATGAACATCCCGCGGATGGTCCGCGAGCTCCACGACGAGATCACCGGCGGCGGGATCAGCGGCGGCGGTCACCTGGTCGTCGGCTCGATCAAGTTCGTCGAGGGGATGCGCGAAGCCTCCCTGAACGGCCTTATCGAGAAGATCGGGCAGGCCCCGGTCGAATAAGGCGCCCGGAATCCATATCCTGCATCTCTTTTTCTCCGATTTTGCGAAAGGCATAAGTTTTCCAAACCGCATGGGTAGGATCATTATGGAGGATCATACAGGGACAGGCATATGCGTGCTCTGCTGCCTTGCACTGCTGCTCCTTGCGGCACTTGCTGCTCCGGTTTCGGCACGGGGCGCCACCATTTCCGATATCCTGCCGGGCGACACGATATTTGTCTACGAGGAGGGGCTCGATATCACCGCCCTGCAGAAGACCGCGACCGGCAACCCGGTCACGGCCCTCAGGCGTTTCACCGACGACGACGTCACAAAAGGGATCGTCAACGAGATCCCGGTGGCGGACGATACGAACCTTGACGTGCTGGACGCTTCGGTCAGGGGGTACACCGGGCTGTATTATGCCTACAGCCAGGCGGACGGCCTGACGACAAAGAGCGTCAACGTGCGTTATCCAGAAGTGAGCATCGAGGCGGTGCTCGCAAACCCGTATCATGCCGAGAGGATCGAAGGGATTACGATACCTGTCGGAACGTCGATCGCGATCAAGGTCGTCTCGCCGTTCGTGGGCACCGATTATGTCGCCGGAGCGACTCATGCCTCCGTCGACATCGTCGTCACGACGCCGGGCGGCGCCGAGATGACCGCCTTCGGCGGGGCGAACCTTGCAAACCTTCCGGTCACGGCCCAGCAGTTCTACACCGACGACCTCGCCGCCCCGATCCTCCTCGACCGTCTTGAAGAGGGCACATACAGGGTTCAGGCGCGGTGGCGTTCTCCGCAGAGTTTTGCCGACTCCGCAGAGGACTCGAATGTGATCACGTTCTCTGTGGGCGACCGGATAGGAGTGGACGTTACGGTGACGCCGGCGACGACGGAGACCACAGTGCCGCCGACGACGACACCTCCTGCACCGACGGCCACGACACCGCCGGTGACGACCGCGACCACGGCCCTGCCGACCGCCACGGAGACCACAGAACCGCCGACGACGGCGCCGACGACGCAGGCGGCCGGAACAGCGCTCCTGCCCCTGATCGGTGCGGCGGCTGCACTCTTCCTGGTGTTGCGGCGGAAATAACACCTTTTTCAGAGCAAACCTGCCGGAACCCTCCCTGCACCCTGTGTCGCCGATAAGCCAGAAATCAGTTTTCCCCTTCAGCGCGACTCAGGCCCGGACGCACACATCCCCTCCTCGATCCATCTCCATGCCTCCTGGCGGTGTTCGGGCCTGAAGAACCTGACATCGGTGCTGGAGAAGAGGAAGAACGCCGGCTGAACAGAGAGCAGACGGGTCTCCCACTCCTCCCCACCGACGATCGCCTCACGCTCGACCGAGGAAACCTTGATGTCCTGAATGAGGTCGTCGGCCATCGCTCCGAAGTCTTCCCCCTTGAAATCGACGATATCGACCAGCACGCGGACAGTGCCGTAGCGTTCGATCGCCAGGTCGATCGCCGGCATGAACACCTGCATGTAGTCCTCATCGGTCACGTCGCCGCTGATCAAAAACCCGATGACGCCTCCCGTGCTTTCCGGCAGTATCTCTATCATCTTCCCCACCCCGTGCCTGTCCTTCCAGACAGATGACTGAGGATAAGGGGATCGTACTGATAAATAGGTTGCCGGTTCCTGCCAGCGTCCACCGTCACGGACCCGGAGAGCACGACCGCGAAGACGGGGAGCACCGGCATCACCGGAATGATGGTCAGGGACGGAAGATCTCCGGATGGAGCGCCGCACAGATCCCGGCACCGAAGATGAATCCTGCAGATAAGCGTGGCGCCGACTGAAAAGGGCTTGATGCGAAAGCCCGCAACGCCCCGCTCCAACCCGCACGCCCCCGCGAGTTAATCCCCAAAGAATGCCAATGGTACGCTGAGGGTGCGACAGAGCATGAAAAAAACCATCATCACCGTCGTAGGCAAAGATGCAGTCGGGATCATTGCGAAGGTTTGCACATACCTGGCAGACAATCAGGTCAATGTTGAAGATATTTCCCAGACTATCGTGCAGGGCTATTTTAACATGATGATGATCGTCGATACCAGCGGGTCTTCCAGACCTTTTGGCGAGATGGTACGTGAACTGGAGAATCTCGGCGACGAAATCGGCGTAAAAATCAGATGCCAGCATGAAGACATTTTTACGAAAATGCACCGTATCTGAGAGGAATTCCGATGGTCACCCTATTTGAGGTAAATGAAACAAACAAGATGATCGAGCAGGAAAAACTCGATGTCCGTACGATTACTATGGGCATCAGCCTTCTTGACTGCTGCGACGCTGATCTGGATATCTTGAACCAGAACATCTATGATAAAATCACCTGTGTAGCAAAGGATCTGGTCTCCACCGGCAGGGACATTGAACGTGAATATGGCATTCCCATCGTCAACAAACGCATCTCCGTCACCCCGATCGCACTGGTGGGTGGAAGGGCCTGCACGTGCCCCGAGGACTTTGTGACGATTGCCAGGACCCTGGATAAGGCTGCCAGAGCGACGCAGGTGAATTTTCTCGGAGGTTACTCCGCCCTCGTTTCCAAAGGCATGACCAGGACCGATGAAAATCTCATCCGCTCCATTCCCCTGGCCCTCTCTTCCACGGAACGGGTATGTAGTTCCGTAAATATCGGCTCCACCAGGACCGGGATCAACATGGACGCCGTCAAATTGATGGGAGAGATTGTCAGGGAAACGGCGGAAGCGACAAAAGAGCACAACTCCCTGGGCTGTGCAAAACTGGTCGTATTCTGCAACGCTCCCGACGACAATCCATTCATGGCCGGTGCCTTTCACGGCGTGACCGAAGCAGATGCCGTGATCAACGTGGGCGTCAGCGGTCCGGGAGTTGTGAAGCATGCCCTTGAGGGGGTCAGGGGCGCGAACTTTGAAGTCCTCTGCGAGACCGTGAAGAAAACGGCCTTTAAGGTCACCCGGGTCGGGCAGCTGGTGGCCCAGGAAGCCTCGGAGAGGCTCGGGGTTCCTTTCGGGATCGTCGATCTCTCTCTGGCGCCGACGCCCTCGGTGGGCGACAGTGTGGCAGAAATTTTAGAGGAAATGGGCCTGGAATCTGCAGGCGCTCCGGGAACCACCGCCGCCCTTGCCCTGTTGAACGACCAGGTAAAGAAAGGGGGCGTCATGGCAAGTTCCTTCGTCGGCGGACTCAGCGGCGCCTTTATCCCGGTCAGCGAGGACCAGGGCATGATCGATGCCGTCAACCGCGGGGCCCTGACGCTTGAAAAACTTGAGGCGATGACCTGCGTATGCTCGGTCGGCCTGGATATGATCGCCATCCCCGGAAACACGTCCGCCGCCACGATCTCCGGCATCATCGCCGACGAAGCGGCGATCGGCATGGTGAACCAGAAGACAACCGCCGTCCGCCTGATCCCGGTAATAGGAAAAGACGTCGGCGATACGGTGGAGTTCGGAGGGCTGTTAGGGCATGCACCGGTTCAGCGGGTAAACACATTTGGCTGTGAAGATTTCATCAACCGTGGCGGCAGGATACCTGCACCGATTCATAGTTTCAGGAACTGAGAATCAAGGGGGTTTGGCCAGATGACGGCTGAAACCCTCATACCGAGTTTGATGTCTCTCCTGTAATCGCAGGGAGGGAGCGCGGATCCCCTGCCTTCCCCCTCCTGCCTTGCCGGGGGTTTCACCCCCGGACTCCCCATTGCGATGGGGCCCGGGAAGAGCGAACAGGACATCCGGGGGGGGTAGTGCCGTATCCCCACCTATCCTGAGCAGGGGTCCGGGGGCAGCATTCCCCCGGCGCAGGAACGCCAGAATAAGATTTAAACAGAGCTAAGGCGCGGATATCTTCCGACCGGCCCGGAAGATCTCCCGCCACCCCTTTTCCGTTATCCCCGACGGGATCGAATGCCCCGTAATGACGGAGCAAGGGTGTCCGCGTCCAAGAGATACTATTTTGGCTTCACGAACGCCCCTCAATCACCCTTTCCCCATCGAACCGACTGGGCACTGGCATACCCGAGCACTCGCACAGACAAACCGGCCGTCAAAACAAAGACTATATATAATAATCGACTATTACATCTAACACGCCGAGGATTCGAGATGGTCGATAAAAAAAGTATCCGGGATAAGTACAACGATACCCAGAGCCGGATTGTATATTATCTCAAAAACGGCATACAGCGAGGCAAACACTATTTCAAATCGAAATATATTGCCAACGATCTCGGCCTGTCGTCAAAGGAGGTCGGGACGAACCTCGCCATACTCGCTGAAATCTGCGAGGAGCTCGAGATCACCCGCTGGAGTTATTCGAACTCCACCACCTGGCTGGTCAGCCCGCGAGCAGCATAATTATTATATCACCCTTCGATTTTTAAGTATGGAAAAGATCATATCGTTCGATTCTGAGATCGAGTTCGTCGCCAGGATCAATGAGGTCAAGGACTGCCTCATGCAGCAGGGGCCGGAAGGTTCGAGCAACGAAGACCCCGGGAAGCTCTGGTTCAATATCGATGTGCCAAAGGGCCACGGCTTCAGGGCCGGCGATCGGGTACGGATCACCATCGAAAAGATCTGAAAGGTACGATCCTTTCGCTCCCTCTTTTGCGCATCAACCGATCGGTCCATCCCCCTAAAAGATAGCAACAGAAACATATTCACGATTGCTCCACCCTGATCTAAAAAATCATAGAGAAACTATGAAATAGGGCGGTATCACACTATCTGATAATGGGAGAGGGGAAACTCAAACTCTGTGTCTTCGGCACCTTCAACGCCGGCAAATC
>Ga0209269_1001097_pt1 | contig 16142 bp, 18 predicted proteins | sample MTBAKMMethaMetaG_FD_187455 | JGI IMG/M metagenome (GOLD analysis project Ga0209269, IMG submission 187455) | Enrichment culture microbial communities from Arthur Kill intertidal strait, New Jersey, USA, that are MTBE-degrading - MTBE-AKM (Arthur... | ecosystem: Environmental > Aquatic > Marine >... | reverse complement strand
GAAAAAGCCTCAAAGATTGCGCAAAATTGATGAAGGAACACCACATTCACCATCTGCCGGTTGTGGACGAGAAAAAGAACCTGGTTGGCATGATTTCAGCCACCGATTTTTTGGTTGCCGCCGAAGCCATGTGCCGCAAACCTGGAGAATTTCTGACATAATCACTCGAATTTGTATAGACTGTTTGCTGAATACGGTGCATCAGGTATAATTATCGCCAATATGCACCGTATTTCTATCTATAAACCCCTGATCCTATTGGCCGCAGGATTTTGCCTGCTGGCTATCCTGTTAATTAATCCCACGCCAGCCCGGGCAGCCGCTCCGGCTGCCAGCCCCTACGACTTAATTGCCGCCGTCAACGGCTGGCGGGCCAGCGCAGGGCTGCCTCCTTACAACCCCGACGGCGCGTTGATGGCCGCTGCCCAGGCGCATTCTGAATACCAGGCATCCATCGGAACCTGGTCACATGCCGGGGCTGGCGGCACTTATGAATGGGATCGCGCCGCCGCGGCTGGTTATGGCGGTGGGCAGGCGATCAAATGCGATGAGGCTGTCGCGATTGCTTCCCCCGCTAATGGCGTGGATTATGTTGTGTACACCCTGTGGAACGATTACGACCACCGCGACCTGGTATTGTTGAACCCTAACTACACCGATGTGGGCGCCGGCGCTGTGGAAAAAGATGGTTTGATTTATTACACCCTGGACGCCTGTTATACCGGCTCAGGGGGAAATTATGTTCCTCCGGCCAGTTCCAACCCCAGCACGCCGGTTGCCACTCGCCAGGCCATCGTTGCCATTCAAACATCCACCCCCAACCCGGATGGTTCCGTGATTCACAAAGTGCAGTTTGGGCAAACCATGTGGGGCATTGCCATCGAATATGGGATGAAGATCACCGAAATCGCGGGGCTGAATAATCTCGACCCCACCAGCCCGGTCATCTGGCCCGGGCAGGATTTGCTGATCCGGCCATCCTCCACCCCCACGGTGACGGTCTCGCCGACCGCCACCACCCCGCCGCCGACGCGCACGCCCAAACCCTCGGTCACGCCAACACCCACCCGACCCACCGCCACGCCCACACTCTCACCCACGCCCACCCGCCAGCCATTCTTAAGCGGATTGCCGGTATTCAAACCCGATAACAGCCGCGTGATGGGCATGGTCATGATCATCATTTGTGGCATTGGCCTGGTGGCGGTACTGATCGGCAGCTTGCGTTCAAAAAACAGATAATCGGATGCACTCCAAAACGCTCAGCGTTAAATTTGTGTGCTTTTTCAACCTCCTGGTGCTGCTTGCGCTTGTGGCAACCCCGCAACCCGCCCTTGCCCAGGCTGACCCTCCTCCGCCCAACCCCTACGACCTGATCGCCTCTGTCAACGCCTTGCGCAACAGTCGCGGATTGGGTTCGCTGCGTATGGATGGCAGCCTGATGGCCGCCGCCCAACAGCAAGCCGATGACCTGGCCGCCGGACTGGCCTTTGGGCACACTGGCCCTGGTGGCACCAGCGCCGATGACCGCGCCCGCATGAATGGCTATCCTTTTTATGAAGGCATAGACGTGATGGAATGCTGGGCTTCTGCCGGATCTGAAGCTGGCGTGGGCGACATCGTTTATGGCAGCTGGGGCGATGAAGTTCATACCAATGTGATGATCCACGCCTATGCCCGGGATGTAGGCGCCGGAATCGCCGTCGACGCGGATGGCCGGGTATATTATGTCCTCGATGTGGGTGCAGACTATTGGGGCACCGGCACCAACGGGCGCGCCACCGCCACCAGCCTGCCTGGCTGGATGGTCACCCCCGGCGGTCCCACCCTCACGCCCGCGTTGATCTTTCCAGTTTTCACTGCCACCCCGCAGCCGGATGGTTCCTTAAAACACCATGTTGAACCGGGGCAAACCCTCTGGTCAATTGCCATCGCTTACGAAATGAAACTTGAGGATCTTACCCGCCTCAACGGCCTGGACGCGCAAAACCCGGTCATCTATGCCGGGCAAGACCTGCTCATCCGTCAGGTGGGCGCGACAACCTCCTCCACACCGGTGGTTCAAGCCACCAGCGCGTCTGCCGCTGAGGCAGATCAGCCCAACGCACCAGCCAGTGCCGCGACAGCCTCACCAACTGCCCTACAAACCAAATCAAATGCTTCTCTTTCAGTTACCCCGTTGGCAAGTCCTTCAGCGACTGCTACGCAGCAGACAACCCCCGCGCCCATCAATCCAAAACGGATTACCGGCCTGCTACTGCTCCTTTTCTGTGTGGGTGGGTTGTTGATGGTGGGTTGGTCCTGGTTTAAACCCCGCGCCAATTCCTGATTAATACACAATCAGTCTGTTGCGGCCGGATCGGCTATTGATCCAGGCTCCCGTCGCATCTTGACAAAAACGGTTATAATCAGCCACATGATCACGAAACGAAACCTGAAATCTTACCTGCTGCGCGCCTTGATTCTGGTGGTGATTCTCCCCCTGATCACCCCAATCTTAACGGTACAGGCGCAAGCCAGCAGCGCGTCAGATCTTATCGCCGAGGTAAACGCCCTGCGCGCCGAGTATGGCCTGGAACCTTACCAGGTCGACGGCGGGCTGATGGCCTCAGCCCAATCGCACTCCGACTACCAGGCATCCATCCAAACCGGTACCCACACCCGCGCAGACGGATCCAGCCCTGCCAGCCTGGGTTTCACCGAAAACATCGCCTACGGCAACGGCATGAGCGCCAGTGTGGCGGTTCGCTCGATCTGGACTGATCAGCTGCACATGAATACCATGGTCGGCTATGAAAGCGGATATGTGGGCGCGGGCGTGGCCACAGACGCCAATGGCACAGTTTACTACACCCTGCAGGTGCGCAGCACCGGCGGATACGTCGCCCCAGTCATTCAAAACACCCCTGCCGGCGGAAATCCCCCCGCGGCAGTGACCCCACAAGTGGTGAAAGTACAATCGACCAATACCCCCAACCCCGACGGCTCCATCAAACACAAAGTTGAACCCGGGCAGACCATCTGGGCCATTGCCCTGGCTTATGGCCGCAGCGAAGTCGAGTTGATTCAATACAACTACCTCGACGCGCAAAATCCGCTTATTTATCCCGGTCAGGTGATCATCATCCAACCGGCGTACACCCCCACGGTGACCCCTACCATCACCAACACCCCGCCCCCGCCGACCCGCACGCCGCGCCCGACCTTCACCCCCCGGCCAACCCGCCCCACCGCGACCCTGGCGCCTACTGCCACTCCCACCAATCCACCGCTGGTGCCGCCACTCAACAATGGCAGCCGCCGCTTCATTGGCATCGGCATCATTCTGGTGTGTGTCGCCGGTCTGGCGCTCTCCATCCTGCCTTCTGTGTTGAAGAAATAAATTTCACGGGTTGATTAAAGAATAAGGGCGTTTTTGTTCCTTTGCCAGAACAAAAACGCCCTTCAAATTACCTCCCTGCGCTGAAAGTAAAAATTATAGGGATGGGTTAAACCCGCTCCCTTCAAATCATAAAATCTTCTCCGCGCCACATCCCATGTTCAGGGGCATGCGGCATTGGTTCACCATTGGGCAGGCCATTGCCATTGCCGTTGCCATTCCCATTCATAATCAATGCGGCCTGACCGGTTTCCAGCGCGCGCATTTTCTTTTCCATTTTCTCCATGCGCGTCATCATCGCCGTCAGCGAGGCGCCGATCGTATCGGGCAATAGCTCGTGATGCAAGTCCGGCGCTTCCGGTTTTGGTTTGCTGCGCATCACCACCTGGCCAGGTACTCCTACCACCACTGAGTTAGGTGGAACGGGTTTCACCACCACCGCGTTGGCGCCAATGCGGCTGGATTCGCCCACCAGAATCGCGCCCAGCACCTTCGCCCCCGCGCCAATCACCACCCCATCGCCAATATCCGGATGGCGTTTGCCCTTCTCAGTGCTGACCCCACCCAGGGTCACCCCGTGATACAGGGTCACGTCATTTCCAATGGTGGCAGTCTCACCGATGACTACTCCCATGCCATGATCGATAAAGAAGCGCCGCCCAATTTGCGCGCCGGGGTGAATTTCCACGCCGGTCAGGCTGCGCATCAGGTTCGAAAGCATACGGCCAAACAGCTTCAGGCGATGCGTCCACATCCAGTGCGCAATGCGGTATCCCCAAATGGCTTGTAAGCCGGGGTAAGTTAATAAGATTTCCAGCGTGCTGCGCGCGGCTGGGTCTCGCTCGTAAACCGAGCGAATATCTTCCCGAATATAGCTGAGAAATTTTGTAATCATACTCACCTGCGCTTAATCCCGATCCAGGCCTTCAAACAACGCGGTGGATAAATACCGCTCGCCAAAGGAAGGGATGATCACCACTATCAATTTACCCGCGTTTTCAGGGCGGCGCGCCAGCTGTAAAGCCGCCCAGGTTGCCGCGCCAGAGGATATACCGACCAGCAGGCCCTCTTTCAACGCCATCTCGCGTGAGGTGGCAAATGTATCTTCAGCCGAAACGGTGATCACCTCATCATAGATCGAAGTATTCAATACTTCCGGCACAAAACCCGCGCCAATCCCTTGAATGGGGTGTGGTCCCTTTTGCCCGCCTGACAATACCGGTGAAGCCGCCGGTTCCACTGCCACCATCTTCACCGAGGGTTTCAATTCCTTGAGTCGCTCACCCACACCGGTGATGGTACCGCCCGTACCCACACCCGATACCACAATATCCACTTTTCCATCCGTGTCGCGCCAAATCTCCTCGGCGGTCGTCAGCCGGTGAATTCTGGGATTGGCGGGATTATCGAATTGCATTGGCATGAACATATTGGGGTCATTGGCGGCCAGCTCTTCGGCTTTGGCAATCGCGGAGCCCATCCCGCCGCTGGCAGGGGTAAGAATTAACTCTGCCCCAAACGCGCGCAGCAAAATCCGCCGTTCTCGCGACATGGATTCGGGCATCACGATCACGCACTTGTACCCTTTTGCGGCGCAAACCATCGCCAGGCCAATGCCAGTGTTGCCGCTGGTTGGTTCCACAATGACCGAATCTTTGTGAAGCAAACCTTTTTTTTCAGCGTCCTCTATCATCGAAAGCGCGATGCGGTCTTTTACGCTCTTCCCAGGGTTAAAATATTCCAATTTGACTGCAATATCCGCCACAGCGCCTTCCGCGATGCGGTTTAATTTCACCAGAGGAGTATTTCCAATCAATTCCGTAACATTTTTTGCGATATTCATAACCAGACCTCAATCATCAAATCAATTTAAAAAGACTAACTGGCAAAAGCAACAGCGAAACGCTGCCTTTCGAAACAAATCTTGCTTCGCAGGGCTGCGTTCCGCTGTCGGTGCCAGTTAGCTTTCTTTTCTTTTCAGTCTACCGAAGCGGAAGCGATCAGCCCCGCCTCAGACACATGCACGTCAACATAAAATCAAATCCTTGATTTAAGATCATTTTTATAAGATTTATCTCAATTATATCGCGACTTCATCCAATGTCAAGTGAAATTATAACAAGTTTTTTTCCAACTTCAATCATATTAAAGGAGAATTTTTCCTGATCTCAAGTGCATGCAAGTTATTTGATCGCTCCTCAATTTGCCACCTATTTTCCATTTCGCCCAAAATTAACTGCAACCAACTTGAAACAGAATCGTATACTAATAATGAGATTCAATTTATTTTAATCATTCGGGAAGGAAGTAAGTAATGAATTCATCTAATCGATCTTCAATCTCTGCAGGCATCTTACTGATCCTGATTGGCGCAATCTGGCTGGCAGCCCGATTTGTACCCGGCCTCGCCGAGCTGATCCAGGTCCAATTCACCTGGCCGTTGATCATCGCGGGGTTTGGCTTGTTGATGCTGATCGTTGGATTGGCTGCCGGGAATGCCGAGATGGCTGTCCCCGCCTCCTTTTTTATGGGCTTGGGCGCCATATTGTATTATCAAAACACCACCGGCAATTGGGCCAGCTGGGCTTACGCCTGGACGCTCTTCCCCGGTTTTGTGGGTGTTGGGCAGATTTTAGCCGGCTTATTCGGCGGCAAACCTGCTGAAGGCCTGCGCGAGGGACTGCGTGCCGTGCTCGTAAGCGCGGTGATGTTTCTGATCTTCGGTTCTTTCCTGGGCGGGTTTCGCTTTTTTGGACCCTATTGGCCGGTATTGCTGATCCTGGCCGGCTTGCTCATTCTTATCCAGTCGTTTTGGAAGAAAAATTAGTTTTTTTACTGTACTAACAAGTTTGGAGGAATTATGCGCAGAAGTAGACTATTTTGGGGCAGCCTGATCCTGCTGGCAGGCGTCATCCTATTACTTGACTCTTTGGGTATCCTGCCCGCCAATATCAACGGCTGGCAGATCATTTGGCCCTTGGCAATGATCATGGCGGGTGTGTTCTTCTTGCTTGGCCCGGTTTTGTTCAAGCGCGAATCCTTGGAAGTAGAACACGTGGAATTGCCTCTGGAAGGCGCCCAGGAAGTGGAATTGCGCATGGATTACGGCGCAGGTTACTTCCACATGTCCGCGCTGGAAATGCCCAACACCCTGCTGGAAGGTTCATTTACCGGCGGGTTGGATCACCAATTGGACCGCCGCGGGCAAACGGCTTTCTTACGCCTGAAACCCCGCGTAACCGATCTCTTTGATTGGCCGCATTTCCCCGGCCAACGCGGTCTGGAATGGAACTTTGGCGTCAGCCGCGATGTTGTCTACCGTATCATCCATAACGGCGGGGCCAGCGAGTCCGTTTTTGACCTCACCGATCTGCAGGTGCGCGAGCTGCAAATTCATACCGGTGCCAGCAAAACCGAAGTCAACTTACCCAACCGCGTTCCACTCTGCAGTGTATCGATCGAACATGGTGCCGCCTCGGTTTCCTTGCGGGTCCCCAGTGAAGTGGCCGCCCGCGTGATGGTGGAAGGCGCAGCGATGGGTATCAATGTTGACACCATGCGTTTCCCCAAATCAGGAAACGTGTATCAATCTCCGAATTTTGAAAGCGCCGAATACCGTGTCGATATCACCGTCAAAGGCGGCGCTGGCTCAATCGATGTAATCTAAATCTATATAACGAAAAGGCATTTTAGAATGAAATCAAATAGTTGGCGAATTATTTTAGGTGTACTCCTGGTGGTTTTGGGCGGCTTATCCATGGCGCAAATCATGGGTGTTTTCCCCGAAGGCTCCCGGTTCATGGTCGGTGTGATATCCCTGGCTTTCCTGGGTGGTGGCGCGGCTTTCTTGACCGTGTTTGCGGGCAATCGCAGCAACTGGTGGGCGCTGATCCCTGGGGTAATTCTGGCCGATCTGGGCTTGCTGATCGGTTTTTCAGAATTCCTGCCCGGTTTTGACATTATCGGCGGCGCTTTCTTCATGCTCGGGCTCAGCCTGGCGTTCTGGCTGGTGTACTTCTTTGCCCGTGAAAACTGGTGGGCAATTATCCCCGGTGGCGTGCTGCTGACCTTGTCCGCCATTATTGTCATCTCGGACCTGGACTTTGATAATGGTTTCTTCATTCCCGCGGTTTTGTTCATGGGTATGGCTGCCACTTTCGCCGCCCTGGCGCTTCTGCGTGGCAATGACGCCCCGGTGAAGTGGGCCTGGATCCCGGCGGGTATTCTCGGCCTGATGGGCATTCTATTCGCCTTTTCCGCGGCAGAATTGCTCAAGTACGCCTGGCCGGTGGCTTTGATCTTGGGCGGTCTTTTCCTGGTACTGCGGCCAACCCTGCGCAAGTAAGCGAGGTATTACATGCAAAAGAAACTTTACCGCAGCCAGCGGGACGTCATTCTGGGAGGCGTGTGCAGCGGTTTGGCTGACTACTTCGGGATAGACACTGCCATTATCCGCGTGTTGTTTGTGCTCTTTGCTGTAGCCGGCGGGCCCGGATTCCTGGTTTATCTGGTGTTGTGGGTGGTCATCCCCCACGAAGATAAAGCGTCTTCTGGCCCCCTGTTCGAAGGGGACGAACTGGGTAATCGCGCCCGTTCTATGGGTGAAGAGTTCAGTCAGGCGGTTCGCCAACCCGACCAGCGCGCCTTGCGCTACCTGGGGATCGGTCTATTGTTGGGCGGCTTGTGGTTGTTTCTGCAAACACTCAACCTGCCCTGGTTGGCCTGGATGAACACCAACCTGCTTTGGCCATTCGCGTTAATCATTATCGGCGCTGTGTTATTAACCCGCGCCTTTCGGGGAGAATAAGTCTATGAGTAACACTGATTTTGAAACTAAAAAAGAGCGCCATCACGCAAGGCGCCCCAGTCTGTTTGGCCCATTGCTCCTGATCGGCTTGGGTGTGATCCTCTTGCTCAACACCCTCAACATCGTTGAAGGAGCCACTTGGCAAACCCTCTTCGGTCTGTGGCCGCTGCTGCTCATTGCCGCCGGTCTGGATGGCCTGTGGCGCGGCGAAGGATTTGTTGGCTCAATCGTCGTGATGGGCCTCGGCGCCATTTTTCTGCTGGCGAACCTCGATATTCTTGGGGTCAATCCCTGGTCGTTTATTATCCGCTTTTGGCCGCTGATCATCATCGGCTTCGGCCTCGATTTAATTATCGGGCACCGCTCCAGCCTTTCAGCCATGATCAGTGTACTCATCGGCCTGGCGTTAGTGGGCGCCATGGTTGCCATGGCCTTTGTCGGTCCATTGAGCTTTGCTTCATCGCAAAACATGCAAAACTACACCTTCAGCCAGACCATTGATAATGCCAAAACCGCCAAAGTGACCATCGATTCGGTGGGTGGCAACCTGTTCCTCTCCCCCGGCGCGGAAGGCAACACGCTGATCGAGGGCGATCTGGTTCTCAACCCGCGTGAATCCGTTTACCCGCAATACATTGTGCAGGGTGAGCGGGGCATGTTCAATCTGGATACCCGCAATTTTGTCTCGGTAAATTCGCGCTTTGATGATACGAACTGGAAACTCCGCGTCAACGCCCAGATTCCGCTTGAAATCGAGACCAAACACAGTGTCGGCAACCAGACCATTGATCTGCGCGCCCTGCAGGTGGAATCGATTGAATTGGAAAACGTAATCGGTAACGCGTTGGTTTACCTGCCTGAAAATGTCGAACTGGAAGGAAGACTGCAATCCGTCATCGGTGATCTCTCGGTTGTGGTTCCCAGTGATGTTGACGCGCGCATCAAGGTCAATACCGGTATCACCGCGGTTTCTTTTCCGCCATCCTTTATTCGCGAGGGAGACTACATCTACACATCGGAAAGCGCCCGCACCAATCCCCCGCTTGACATCGACCTGGAACAATCCATCGGATCCATTACGATTAAATTGGGCAAATAATCTGGTTTAGGCAATAAGTGAAACAACCCCTGGTTACTTACCAGGGGTTTATCATCTAGTCCTGTTCGGTTGCGGGCCATCTGTGGGCATTAACGAAAAAGGCCCTCCCACTGGTTGAGGGGGGCAACCAGCAGAAGAGCTTGATTAATATTAACATCGCATTGATGGAAGCGCAACCAACTTTCATTAACTTTCATCATCTTTCACATATGTGAATATTCGATTTTGCGGAACCTTTTTATGATGATCAACGTCTTGGTTGTGTAAACAAACCAAACCATGCACCAAAACAGGCGCATCAATCTACAGGAGGATTTTATGAAATCTAAACTTTTATCAGCGTTCGCGGGGATCGTCATGATCCTCTCTTTGGCCGCTTGCGCCGCGCAAGCCCCAGTGGTTGTAGACCCTTATGGTGGCATCAATCACACACTCACTGCCAGTGGAATTGGCGAGGTTGCCCTTAACCCGGATGTGGCTTATGTGTTTATTGGTGTTCGCAGCCAATCGGAAAACGTCTCAGACGCGCTCAATCAAAACAACAACCAGTCCCAGGCTGTATCCAACGCATTACAAGAACTGGGTGTTGACTCGGCTGATATCCAGACCAGCGCCTTCAACATCTACCCGCAGCAATTTTACGGTCCGATGGGCCCCACTGGTCCTGAAGATCAGGGAACCACCATGTATATCGTAGAAAATACGGTTTACGTCACCGTGCGTGACCTGGCAAAGCTGGGCAACATTTTGGACTCGGTTGTGCGAGCAGGCGCCAACAGCATCAATGGCATCAACTTTGATGTGACAGACAAATCGGAAGCGGTCGCGCAGGCACGCAAACTGGCTATCGAGGCTGCCAAGAGTAAGGCACAGGCCATCGCCGCCGACGCCGGAATCGAATTGGGCGATTTGATCACCCTGAATGTCTACGAGAACCAGGGCCCCATGCCGCTCTACGAAGGCAAATATCTGGGTGGCGCGGCTGCCCCTTCCGTGCCTGTCTCAGCTGGCCAAATGAAAATCCAGGTCAATGCAGATCTGATTTACGAAATCAAATAAACTATCCGGATAAACCAAACCAAAAAGCGGGCTTCAGTTAAGAAGCCCGCTTCTTTGATTGACACAAACTTTGCTTACAGCCAAACCGCCAGGTAATAACCTAATGCCACCGCCCACAGAATTGAATCCAGGCGATCTAAAAATCCGCCATGCCCTGGAATCAGATGGCTTGAATCTTTTACCCCAAACTGGCGCTTGACCATGCTCATTCCCAGATCTCCCAAAGGAGCCAAAATCGCGATCACCGCGCCGATTACCAACCCCTTCCATCCGCTGATTGCCGCGGCTTGTTGCTGAAATAAGGTTGCCACCAGCCAGGTCCCCGGTATTGACAAGGCAATCCCCCCAAAATACCCTTCCCAGGTTTTATTCGGACTCACTCGGGGGGTCATGCGGTGCTTGCCAAGCTGGCTGCCAATCAAATATGCGCCGCCATCGGCCAACCAAACCGCGCCAAGAACCATCATCAGCCACCAGGTGCCGTCTGGCAAACTGCGCAGAGAAAGGATGTAAGCGCCTAACCAGCCTACATACACTACTCCTGCCAAATTAATCGCGAAACTCGAGGCTGGTTGTTCACGCCCCATCTCATAGCGGACCACTTGAATCCCCATGGACCACAAGGCGAACAATGCCAGCAAAAGATCACTATGGATAAACCCCCAGGCATAGCGCGCTAAAGTCAACCCCACCGCGCTGGTGATTAAAACCAACCAGGATGGGTCATACCCACCCTGGTGAAAAATTCGCCAAAATTCCCAGGCCGCCACGCCCAACACCGCGGCAACAAAGAGCGCAAAAGGCCAGCCGCCGACAACGGCCAGGGCAGCGATTACTGGAATGAGAACAATGACTGAAAGGAGCCGTTTAGCAAGCATTCACCGGTTTGTTGGCTGACGCACCCTGCTCTGAGAGCTTGCCATAACGCCTGTCACGTTGTGCAAATGCCACCAAAGCCTTGCGCAGTTCCTCCTTGTCGAAATCCGGCCAGTAGGTCGGTGTTACATACCACTCAGCGTAAGAAGCCTGCCAGATTAAAAAGTTACTGGTACGCATTTCACCCGATGTGCGGATGATTAAATCCGGATCCGGAATTCCGGCCGTGAACATATAGTTGCTGATCAATTCGGGAGTGACTTCCTCTGGCTTCACGCCATCGACCATCATCTGCTTGACCGCGCAAACAATTTCATCCCGCCCGCCATAATTGAAGGCGACATTCAACACCAGGCGGTTGTTATTTTTGGTGATCTCAATCGCCTTGTTGACTTTTTTGCGCAGATTTTCAGGCAATTGTTCCAGCCGGCCAATATGCCGCAGCTGCACGCCCTGATCGTTTAATTCTGGTAATTCTTTATCAATGACCTCGGCCAGAATCCGCATTAACCCTTCCACTTCGTCCTGGGGGCGGCCCCAGTTTTCCGTGGAAAAGGCGTAAATGGTCAAATATTGAATCCCTAATTCTACACAAGCGCGAATGATGCGCCGTAGATTTTCTGTACCCGCCTTATGGCCAGCCAGGCGCGGAAGGCCGCGAGACTTCGCCCAACGGCCATTCCCATCCATGATCATGCCAACATGCACGGGCACGCGAGTTAATTCTTCTGTGTTTTCTTTTACCATGCTTAATTCCGGAGGGAGTTATACCTCCATAACTTCCTTTTGCTTGCGTTCGCCCGCCTGATCAATCAACGCGACCATTTTGTCAATCAGCTTTTGCATTTCGTCTTCGCCGCGTTTTAAATCATCTTCCGAGATCATTTTCTCTTTTTCAAAATCGCGCAAATCCTTTAGCACATCTCGGCGGACATTGCGGGCAGCCACCCGGGCTTCTTCGGTGCGGTTGTGCACCACTTTGGCCAGGTCGCGGCGGCGTTCCTCGGTGAGGGGCGGCAGGTTCAAGCGAATGACTTTGCCATCATTATTGGGGGTTAATCCCAAATCAGATGCCAGAATTGCCTTCTCAATGTGTTTGATCGTGGTTGGATCAAAGGGGCGGATCATCAATGCACGGGCTTCAGGCACGCTGATCGTAGCCAGCTGCTGAAGGGGTGTTGGCGCGCCATAGTAATCGACTGGCATTTTTTCAATAAGCGCCGGCGTGGCGCGCCCGGTGCGGATCGTTGCCAGATCTTCTTCCAGGGCATCAATCGCGCCTTGCATGCGGGTTTCGGCGTCTTTGAGGGTTTCTTTTATCACGACATCCTCCTTGCAAAAAACCTGTTAAGTAGGCGTTCACCGGACCGATCTTTCTTCGTCCGCGTTATCCGAGCTCACGGGCTCGGTTTAAATGCGTATTAAGCATACCTCAATTCTTGAAAATACGCTATATTCCCATGATTTCGGTTTCTTTTGATCTATATCCACCCACGTAGCGCGTAGACCAGCATTCCGATGTATTCCTTTATCGCGCTGGAAACCGCCCCCATGTTAGACACATTGGGCAGCAAATCCACTAAAATCCCGCCAAAGCTGTTGTGGAACATCTGCTCCCAACCGGCTTCCGTCACGCGAAAATCAACCGGCGCGGGGATGACTTCAATACCCTGCTTCTCAAACAATGCCACCGAACGCGGCATGTGCATGGCCGAAGTCACCAAAATCACCCGTGTAATTCCTCTTTCCTTCAGCATCTGGCTGCTGTAGAGCGCATCTTCGTAGGTGTTTTGCGAGTTGGGCTGTAATAACAGCGCCTCCCGCGGAATGCCCATCAGCACCAGCAACTCCGCCATATCATCCGCCGGGGAACTGCCCTCACCGGTTAACCACTCGATATTCCCACCGCTGAGCAGAATTAAGGGCGCGCGGCCTTCTTTGTAGAGCTTGCCGGCGTATAATACCCGGTCACCTGCCCCATTTACCTCTACCATGGGGCGTGGCGCGTCTGCCGCTGATGTACCGCCCCCCAGCAGGACAATCGCTTCCGCGGTGGGAATATCACCCTCAGGGAGATATTGCCACTCCAACGAGCGCACCAGCGCGTTTGACACCCAGCGATTCCCTCCGATGAAGAGAACGATTAACGCCGCCACTGTGAACCAGCGCCAGCGGTCTTTGGATTTGCCAAAACTCAATGCCGCGACCAGCAGCAAACAGGCCAGCCCCAATGGATACACCAGAGGAGGGATTAATTTCGATAGAAAAACAAACATAAACTCTCCTGAATTCCAATCTTCGATGATACCATCAACCCCGCCAGTTGTTAACCCCGCCTGTAAACCGTCAACCAATCTCATGAGATAAGGGATAATCACCCTTCTGCTTGCCGCCAGGTTCAATTGAAACGCTTTCTTTCACTTATACCACCTACCTGGAACAGACCTTGCAATTATTCCGATATGGTCGATTCCGCTGCGTAAAATGATTCTTGACTTTTGTTCTATATCGTTCTATAATGATGGATATAGAACAAGATTTCTAAAATATGCTTTGCGCGGCAAACAACACGCCATTTCACCTGCAAAGATGGAGGAAACCATGAACATGGGAATGCTTTGGTACGACAGTAATCCGCAAACTGATTTGCCTTCCAAACTGAATCGAGCGGTGTCTTATTATTTTGAAAAATATGGAAAGAAGCCCAATTTGTGCTTTATCCACCCCAGCATGATCTCAGATGAGCAGACCCGTCAGATCTCTCCTTCTCTGGGAGTTGAACTCAAGCCCAATCGCCTGGTGCTGCCCCATCATTTCTGGATTGGCGTGCGCGACGCGGTGCTGAACGGCGGCAGAGACGAAGATCATTAACCCCAGAAATTAAAAACAGCCTCTTCAAGCGGTTTTCTAGCCTGCATAAGGAGGCTGTTTTGTTTTTTTTCTTTCCTAATCCGTTTCTACGCTTTCTTTTTTTCCATTCTCTTCATGGTCAGGCATTAATCCGCGTAGAAAACGAAACAGCATCGCCAGCGGACGCTCCGAGAATTCTTCCGCGAAATGCGCGGCAGCCGTCTCCAGGCTGACCTCGCTTTGGTATTCCTCACGCAAATACCACAGATGTTCCATGATCCATAGATAAAGATCGCCTTTTGTCCGCCCGGGAAATTCATCCAGAATATGATTCTCTTCCGTGATGCGCTCCATTGGTTGGTAGACGTTTTCATACCAATTCAGCACAGCTTCTTCCCATCCGATTTCGCGCTGCTGGTTGATTCCCATGAAGTAGCGGTGCGCGCTTATGTGCTCCAGTAGTTTTTGGTAACCACCCGGAACCGTCAGTTCAATTTTCGCGTCCGGTCGCATCTCAGCCAGATGGGTAGACTCCAAAAACTCCACCTTCTCCCGCTGGGCGATAATCTGGTTGATATCCATATCCGGGCCAATTTCCATCGAAACATCAATTTCAATCACGTTCGCGTCGATGAAGGCCTGCCCGCGCTCGCGTGCCACCGAGACGCGATGATTCCCATCTTTCACAAAATAAACCGAGCCCACTTTGTACACCTCAATCGGCGGCAGAATGACATCTTGCAAATGGGCGCTGTCAATGCTTACCCAACGGCTTAATGTCCGTTTTTGGCGTGGCAGAAAAGCCCGATCAAAATCTTGATAGCGGCCCACGCTGCCCACCACTTTGTCCAATTCAATCTGCCGCAGTCCAATGTAATGCTCGCCGCGCCAGGGCAGGTTTTTTCGCACTTCATCAAAGGGCATCAGTTCATTTCTGGCCTGAGTCAACCAGCTGACGATGGAACGCCAGAATCCTTTTCGATAAGCAATTTCAAAATCAGCCCGAGCCATTTGCTCGACCGCTGATCGAGTCGTATTTTCGTTCATCGGGTACTACTCCTGAATTAATAAAAAAAGGGGGGAACTTTCAAATTCGAATCGCTGTTGTTATTCCGGCTGTCAGATCTTCCAAATCAATGGTAATTTCTCGAAAGCCATAGGTATTGATGATCTGACATTTCTTTAAATTTGCCTCGGTGATGGTATTTCTCCGGTACACATGAATATGGCCGTGTAAATGCAGGGAAGGCTGAAACGTCTCTACCAGCCAGCGAAATGCTTTAATGCCCTGGTGAGGCAAATCATCACGGTCCAGCACCTTCCAGGAAGGCGCGTGCGTGACAAAGATATCCAAGAATCTTCCAAAACGGAGTTTATTCAAAAACAGCAATGGTGTCAAGCCAAACACATATTGCCACATTTCTGCCTGGGTATATTGATAAGGCCCGTTGTTATAGCGCAAGCTTCCTTCAATGCCCGCCATTAACAATCCGGTCCGGTCGCGCGCAATGCGGCGATGCAGGTCTATCCCTCCCCAGGGATTTTGCCGTTCGCCGCCCACGGATATTTCCACTTTGCTGGCGTGATTGCCGCGCACGTAATATAAGGGCACATTCAATGTGCTGACGATATATTCAAGGTAATAATAAGGCAAATCCCCACAGCTGATCACCAGATCGACGTCCGCGAAACGATGGGTAATTTGCTGGCTGTAGATTAAGCCAAGCTCAACATCACTGACCGAAAGAATTTTCATTGATCCGCCGCGCCAGGTCCTCCAGGTTATTTTTCCGCTCTCCTGTGGCCACCACCATTGCCACCGCGTAATCCCGCGAATGGCTGATGCTCACCGACCACAGCGATAGCCCTAAAAAATCTGCGATCTGGCGCGCTCTCCCATGTAATTCTAACACGGGTTCGCCTGCCCGTCCTCTGCGGATTTCAAAATCCTGCCAGCGCACCGGGCCGATGCCGGTACCTAATGCTTTGGCAGCCGCCTCTTTTGCGGCAAAACGGCCGGCCAGGCTGGGGTAAGCTGTTTCTCCTACATCTGCCAGCTCCCCAGCCGTATA
>Ga0209269_1001095_pt1 | contig 16171 bp, 12 predicted proteins | sample MTBAKMMethaMetaG_FD_187455 | JGI IMG/M metagenome (GOLD analysis project Ga0209269, IMG submission 187455) | Enrichment culture microbial communities from Arthur Kill intertidal strait, New Jersey, USA, that are MTBE-degrading - MTBE-AKM (Arthur... | ecosystem: Environmental > Aquatic > Marine >... | reverse complement strand
GCTATGACCCCTGGGAGGTCGAGGACCTGCGCGGCCGCGTCTGGAAGGTGGTGGGGGACGCATCCCTGACCAGCGTCCCGGCCCATCTGCGGGCCGAGGTGGTCAGCCCGGTGCTCGGCTACGACGATATCCCGCAACTGCAGGAGGCGGTCCGGGCCATCCGCCGCGCCGGAGGCAAGATCAACAGCCAGTGCGGTATCCACATCCATATCGACGCCGCGCCCTTCGACGGCAGACACCTGGGTAACCTGGCCAAGATCATCTACAAGCAGGAGCCGCTGATCCTCCACGCCCTCGGCATCAGCCGCGACCGGCTCAATCGCTACACCCGGCCGGTCAGCGACGAGCTGATCCAGCGCATCGAACAGCATCGCCCCCGCACCAAGGACCAGCTCAACCGCATCTGGTACGGCTACCACAACCGCCAGCCCCAGCACTACGACAACAGCCGCTACCACGGGGTCAACCTGCACAACGTCTGGTACCGGGGCACGGTGGAGTTCCGCTGGTTCGAGGCGACCCTCCACGCGGGGCGGATCAAGGCCTACCTGCAATTCTGCCTCGCGATGGCCGCCAAGGCGCTCAACGGCCGGGCCGCTTCCAGCCGCAAGCGGGATTTCGATCCCCAGAGCGCCAAGTACGACTTCCGGGTCTTCCTGCTCCACCTCGGTCTGATCGGCGATGAGTTCAAGACCGCCCGCAAGCATCTGATGGCCAACATGCCCGGCGACGCCGCCTTCAAAAACGGACGGCCCAAACCGGAGGACGTCCTACCGGATGAAACCGAAACCACTACTCTCACCAACGAGGCCGGGCAAGTTCCCGGCCTCACTGTTTAAGGAGGTTCCCCATGAAGATTCTGATCCGCTCCACCACGCTGGACGGCGAACCGATCCCCGGCAGCGGGGAAACCCTGCAAGCCGCCGACTGCCTCGAAGTTATCGAGCTGATGCGCGGCCAGACGCCGTTTACCGCCAGCCGAGCGCCCCGGGACTACATGACCGAAGTGCTTTCCGGCATCGAAGGCGGGCCGCCCCAACCGTTGCCGGAGGAAGTAGCCGCTGCGGCCGCCGAGTTTCTCACCCGTCTGGCGCGGCACGGCCTGATCGAGTTCCTGCCCGACGACAAGGCCAGCGATCCCTGGCCGGAACGCTTCCTCGAAGCCCTGGAGAAGGTGCGGCTCTCCGGGCGCACCAACATGCTCGATCACCCCGAGGTGACCCGGCTGACCGCCGAGATGGGCTACCCGGAGGTGGCCGAGTGGCTGGCTGACCACCGGCGGGAATACGCAGCCTTCGTCCTCGAAGGGACGAGACCGCTCGGCAAGAACTTCGGCGGCAAGGAGGACCCGGCTCCATGTGCGGACAAGTAGGCATCATCTTCGGCCGCAAGCGCAGGAGGCCCGACGGGCGGGATTACCTGTGCGAGCTCTTCATCCGCATGCTGCTGCACAGCGAGGAGCGCGGCCCGCACGCCTCCGGTCTGGCCTGGCTCAAGACCGACGGCAGCCACCGCATTTTCAAGCGGCCGATGCGGGCGCACGAGCTGGTCTACGAGAAGCCGTTCCAGGAGCTGCTCGGACAGGTCGACAACGAGACCACCATCCTCATGGGCCACACCCGCTGGCGCACCCGGGGCAATGAGTTCAATAACCGCAACAACCATCCCATCCGGGCCGGGATCGTCATCGGCACCCACAACGGCACCATCTACAACGCCGATTATCTGTTCCGTCGCCTCGGGCTGCCGCGCTACGCCGAGGTGGATAGCGAGCTGATCTTCCGCCTGGCCGACCGCTTCGCGCCCGAAGGTCCCATCGACCAGGACGGCCTGAAGAAGGCGCTTGCCCTCTGTCGCGGCCAGATGAGCGCCGTGCTGGCCTCACGGCTCGACCCCGGCACCATCACCGTGCTCAAGGGCAACAAGCCGCTCTGCCTGCGCATCCACCGCCAGCACCGGGTGGTGCTCTACGCCTCGGACGACGCTTTCATCGACTTTGCCGTGAACAACGAGACAAAACCGCAGGACAGCGGTTTTGGACGTGCCGAAGGCACGCCCGAAGGGCGAGCCCCAGGGAAGGGGCGAGTCAACGGCTGGCGCGAGCTGGAGGTGCCGCCCATGACCATGCTCACCATCCGCCACGCGGATGTGCGGGCCATCGAAAACAGCGAATTCCGCTTCATACCCCAGGAGCGCAAAGGGACACTGCCCGAAGGAGTGAATGCATGAACATTGGAGACACCGCGAAGCTGAACACAAACCCGGAAGACAGTCCCGAGACCATCCTCCGGCTCTTCGTCTACGGCACCCTGAAACGGGGCTACTGGAACCATCAACGCTTCTGCGCCCAGGCCCGCAGCATCGAACCGGCCGTGGTCTGGGGCAGGCTCTACCATCTCCACGCCGGGTTCCCGGCGCTTGAGGTGCCGAAAGGTCTGATCCTGGCCCGGGGCACCGACGATCCGCTGGCCGACGCCCGCAGGCAGCAGGAGAGCGGCACACCGCGCTTCGGCCGCCCGACCGGCGACTGGGATCTGGTCCATGGGGAACTGGTGACCTTCACCGATCCTCAGCGCGATCTACCGCCCATCGACCGGCTGGAAGGCTTTCGACCCGGCGGGCACAGCATGTACCAGCGGGTGATGGTGGCGGTGCTGTGTGGGCGCACTTCGGTCTCCGCTTGGACCTACTGGATGCCTCGTGTTGAAAACGGCACCCGGCTTGACTCCGGCGTCTGGCATCGAGCTTGATAGAAAATAATCGGCTCAAATCGGTAAAGATCGTTTGACATAGCACATAGTGCCTTTGTATATTGATGAAGTTTTTTAACCTGGGAGAGGTGCGTCCAGTCTCTCCCGTTTCGCCTCTGGCGGACGTGGCAAACAACCAAAACGCCCGTGGAGCAAGAGAATGAACGAGATGGAAGACCGCTGGTTATCAATAACCGAGATTTGCAAGTACCTCGGGGTCAGCAATGACACCGTTTACAAGTGGATCGACAAGCATGGTATGCCCGCCCACCGCATGGGTCGTCTTTGGAAGTTCAAGAAAGATGAAGTGGACGAGTGGGTCAAGGCTGGCGGCGCGGCAGCAGAAGAGAAGAAACAGGAATCAGGAGATAAAAAATGAACAAAGAGAAAATAACTTTATCCCAGCTTGAATCCTTCCTGCTGAAAGCTGCCGATATTCTACGTGGTAAAATGGATGCTTCCGAGTTCAAGGAATTCATCTTCGGCATGCTTTTCCTGAAGCGGCTCTCTGATGAATTTGATCGTAAGCGGCACCAACTGCGCCACGAAACCTTCGCACATTTGAAAGATCAGCCCGACCTGGTCGATGAGCTCCTTGAGGATAAAACATCCTACGGCGAGACCTTTTACGTGCCCAAACGTGCCCGCTGGCACGAAACATGGGTGGATGAGGACGGTAACACCGTCCCCGCTTTGAAAGATTTAAAGCACGACATTGGCAATATGCTCAATAAAGCCATTGCCGCCATTGAGGACGAGAATGATTCCCTAGCCGGAGTGCTCAAGAACAATATCAATTTCAATGAAATCAAGGGAAAAACCAAGATTCCCGATCAGAAATGGAAAGACCTCCTCGACCATTTCAATCAGCCCAATTTTGTCCTGGTAAACGACAACTTTGAGTTCCCTGATCTTCTCGGGGCAGCCTATGAATACCTGATTAAATATTTTGCCGACAGCGCGGGCAAGAAAGGTGGCGAATTCTATACCCCCGCCGAAGTCGTCCGTCTGCTGGTGCAGCTCGTCAAGCCACAGGCAGGCAATACCATTTATGACCCAACGGTCGGCTCAGGCGGTTTTCTGATTCAGGCACATCAATATGTCGAAGAACAGGGTCAGGACCCCAACGACCTGGCTCTTTATGGACAGGATTCCAATGGCACAGTCTGGTCCATCTGTAACATGAATATGATCCTCCATAACATCAGCCGTTTTACCATCGAAAACGGAGATACTCTGGAGGACCCGCAAATTCTCGACAATGGCCAGATTCGCAAATTCGACCGGGTGCTGGCCAATCCTCCTTTTTCACAGAATTACAACCGAGCCAGCGTTAAATTTACCCATCGTTTTCGGGAGTGGTGTCCCGAGACCGGTAAAAAAGCCGACCTCATGTTCGTCCAGCACATGCTGGCCAGCCTCAAGGGCAATGGCCATATGGCCACCATCATGCCCCATGGCGTGCTGTTTCGTGGCGGCAAGGAAAAGCTTATCCGGGAACTTTTCATCAACGATGACGTCATCGAGGCCATCATCAGCCTGCCGCAAGGCCTGTTTTACGGCACCGGCATCCCCGCCTGTGTGCTGGTCTGTAATAAGAACAAGCCGGATCATCTGCGCAATAAGGTGTTGTTCATCAACGCAGACCGTGAATTTGCCGAGGGTAAGAACCAAAACAAGCTGCGCCCGGAAGATATCGAGAAAATCGACACCATTTTCACCCTGAAACAGGAACTCCCAAAATACAGCCGTCTGGTCGACACCTCCGAAATCGTCGATAAACACGATTACAACCTGAACATTCGCCGTTATGTCGACAACACCCCGGAACCGGAGCCCGAAGATGTACAAGCCCATCTCATCGGCGGCATTCCGGAAGATGAAGTAACGGCGCGGCATGAGGACTTTGCCCGTTTTGGCCTGGCTGCTGAAACCCTCTTTCAAGCGGAACGTCCAAAGTACCTCGCCTTTAAGGAGACCGTTCAGGAAAAGACGGATATCAAAAAACTTATCGAAGCCAATTCGGCCGTTGTCCAGACTCTTACCACTCACGCGCAAGCCCTTGAGGATTGGTGGCAGGTGGCGCAGAACGATTTTGCCCGACTTGAGCGGGCCAATAACGGCAATGGCAACGGAAAAAAAATGCCAGATGTACGCCTTGAGCTGCTGACAACGCTCAAGGACAAGATGATACCCCTTAGCGTACTGGACGAATTCAAGAGCGCGGGGGTGTTTGTGAACTGGTGGCAACAGATCCGCTACGACTTGAAAACCATCGTTTCCATCGGCTGGCATCACACCCTGATTCCCGATGAATATCTGATTGCGGAATTCTTTCAAACCGAGGCCGACGCTATTGATTCCTTGGAAAACAAAATCAGCGAACTACAAAGCGAGCTGGCCGAGGCTGTCGAAACTGCCCAGGAGACGGCTGCCTACGAGCCGGACGAAGACGAGAAGGTCACTGCCGCCGTTATCAAAAAGGCATTGAAGGCACTCATCGATGATTTGAAGGACACACCCGGGGCCTCTGCCAGGCGGGAACTGGATGAGCTGAAAAAACTGGATGCCGCCATCAAGAAGATCGAGAAAAAAATCAAGGACGCCAAGGACGCACTGAAAGAGAAAACCACCGAACTGGAACTGAAGCTCGAATTGAAACGTTTGGGCGCTGAAGGGTTCACGGATGAAAACCGGGAACTGATCCGGCAGGTTGATAGGCAAATGGCCGAACTCGATGCAGACAATAAGACGGATAAGAAGAAAATCACCGCCCTACAAAAAGACAAAGCAGCTTTGAAGGCGCGCATTGCCCGAACCGATGCTTTGCTGGCGGAAATTGGAGGCCAACTGACTGTCGAAGAAGCTAAGCGACTCATTCTGAAGAAACTTTACGACATTGCCGGTCGAGAGCTGGAACGGTATCTCAACACTGAAATGCGGGTGCTTATTCAGGGTGTTGAAAACCTCTGGAATAAATATGCGACAAGCAGCCAGAATCTTGAACAGCGAAGGGGAAAAACGCTTGAAGAGTTGAATGGTTTCCTAAGAACACTAGGGTATTTCGGAGGCCAAGCATGAATTGGCAGCATTCAGATATTGCCTCTGTTGTATCGGTATTGGAAAGCGGTTCACGACCCAAGGGTGGCGCAACAGTCGAAAGCGGTGAAATCCCAAGCTTGGGAGGTGAAAATATCCTTAAGCACGGGGGGGTAACGCTTGAAGAAGTCAAGCGAGTGCCAAGGAAGTTCTTTGACCGTATGACTAAAGGTCACTTAAAAAATGCTGATGTTCTCATAAACAAGGACGGTGCGCAGACTGGCAAGGTCGGTTTTTACAAGAACAATAATGGCGCGAATGCCTGCATCAATGAACACTTATTCTTGATTCGTGGCGACGCTGAAAAAATCACTCAATCGTACCTCTATTACTCTCTCCTGTCGCAGGCCTGCCAAAATCAAATTGAGGCCCAGATTTCTGGATCAGCGCAACCGGGTCTTAAGAGTGATTTTCTAAAAGGGGTATTTACACGGATACCTGAATCCATACCCGAGCAATCCAAAATCGCTGAAGTTCTTTCCAAGGTCGATCAGGCCATTGAGCAGACGGAAAGCTTGATTGCCAAACAGCAGCGCATCAAGACCGGCCTGATGCAGGATCTTCTCACCCGGGGTATTGATGAGCATGGAAATCTTCGCTCCGAAGAAACCCATGAGTTCAAGGATTCCCCCCTGGGGCGAATTCCGGTGGAGTGGAAAACAAAGCAGCTCATAGAAATTACACCAAGTAATTCTCCTATTGGATACGGGATTGTGCAACCAGGGGCCTACGATTACAAAGGTGTTAAAGTTGCCGGGATCTACACGATAAACAGTCAATTTAGAGATTGGCATATGTCATCAGCAAAAATTGAACAAGCATATGTTCGCAGTAGGATTGTTCCAGGTGATATATTGCTATCCATCAAGGGTACAACAGGAAGAGTTGGCGTAGTTCCTTCAGGCATCACTGGAAATATTAGTCGTGAAATTGCCAGAATACGCCCAGTAAAAGAGATTAATCCGCAATACCTAAAATGGTTAATGCTGTCAGATTTCTTTCAGAGGTATTTGAGTAATGCTGAGGTGGGCACAACGCGGGCTGAACTATCAATCAAAATCCTGCGAGAAATGTTTGTACTTCAACCACCATTTCCTGAGCAAAATGAAATAGCAAAAAGAATTAGTTCGGCGGAGAAATTGATTAAAACAAGCAGTATCTCACTTGATAAACTCAAGTGTCTCAAAACCGCCCTGATGCAAGACCTGCTCACCGGCAAGAAGCGGGTGACACCCTTAATGGAAAACATGGAGGTCTGCTCATGAGCTCAAAGAAGACCGCAAACCATATCAATCTCGATGAGCGCAACCATGTGGAAAAGCCGCTGCTCGATCAGCTATCCGGCCTTGGTTGGGAAATTATCGACCTGATGGATGAGAAGCAGACTCCGGCCCATACCTTCCGCGACAATTTCACCGAGGTGGTCATGCCGAAGGTCCTGCGGGAGCAGGTCAAGGTGATCAACCCCTGGCTGGAGGATGACCAGGTTGAAGAGGTCGCCAAGCAATTGACGGCAAGTTTTCCAGGAACGGGGCTTATAGAGAACAATCAATACGCACTCCATCTGCTGCTAGAAAACACCAGTGTCAGCGAAAACCGCAAGACGGGAGAGCAAAGCCCGACGGTGCGGTTTATCGATTTTGATAAGGACCCATCGAAGAACAACCGGTTTATCGCGGTTTGTCAGTTCAAGGTCCGCATTCTTGGCACCGAGCATCATATCATCCCGGACATAGTTCTGTTTGTTAACGGCTTGCCGGTGGTGCTGATCGAGTGCAAATCCCCCAAGGTCAAAGATGCCATCCCCGAAGCCATCGACCAAATGTTGCGTTACAGCGAGCAGCGCGGGGCCAAAGGTGAAGGCAGTGCGCCGCTTTTCTATTTCAATCAGATCGTCATTGCCACTTGCCGCCAGGAAGCCAAGTTCGGGACGATCACCACCCACAGTGAAAAACATTTTTACCGTTGGTCCGATCCCTACCCACGCACATTGAATGACCTCGACCACGGCTCGGGCAGTCCCAACGATCAGCAGCGCCTGGTGGCGGGCATGATGGACAAGGGCAATCTCCTCGACCTGATTCGCACCTTCACCCTGTTCTCCACAAATGACAAGGGGCAGACGATCAAGATTGTCGGCCGTTACCAGCAGTTCAGGGCGGTGAAACTGGCAGTTCAGCGCCTGCTCCAGGGGAAAAGCCCACGCGAACGCAGCGGCATTATCTGGCACACCCAGGGGTCGGGCAAGTCGCTCACCATGATGTTCATGGTGCGTGAGATGTACCGGCATGCGGCATTGTCCAACTGGAAGGTCGTGTTTGTGACCGACCGGACCCAACTGGAAGGCCAGCTCAATGAAACCAGTCGCAGTATAGGCTTTACGGTCAAGGTGGCGAACAGCATCAGGAAACTCAAGGAGCTGCTCAGCGCCGACACCTCGGATCTGGTGATGGCCATGATCCATAAGTTCCGCGAGGCGGACCTGACCGAAACCTTCCCGCAACTCAATGACAGCCCCAATATCCTGGTCATGACGGACGAGGCCCACCGTTCACAGTACAAGATGCTGGGCGCGAACCTGGACAAAGGCATCCCAAACGCCGCGAAAATCGGCTACACCGGCACTCCCATCGACAAGACTGAACGGGTCTTTGGCGACTACATCGACAAATACACCATGCGTCAAGCTATCGACGATGGGGTGACACTGGAGATCGTTTACGAAGGCCGCACCCATAACGCGGAAGTGCCCGATCAGGCGGGCATGGACCAGGCGTTTGCGGATATGTTCAGCGATTACAATCTGCAAGAACGCCTTGAAATACTCGGTTATGGGTCGCGAGACGCCTATCTTGAGGCTGAATCGACCATAGAAGCCAAGGCGAAGGACATGGTGGACCACTACCTTACCCATGTGTTCCCCAATGGCTACAAGGCTCAGGTTGTGGCGACTTCAAGGGAAGCGGCAGTTCGGTACAAGAAATATATAGATGCCGCTTTAAAGGCGAAGATAGAGGATCTGCAAAAGGCTAACCCGGGCGGTCTGGACATTGAACAGCTTAAGAGGATGCAATCGGATGTCATCATTTCCGGTGGACATAACGATCTACCACATTTGAAAGAGTATTCCGATAGTTCTAAACATGAGCGCAGTATCAAAAGTTTCAAACTGAGCTTTGGCGGCAAGGACGAAGGGGTGACCGGCGACATGGGCATCCTCATCGTCAACAACATGCTCATTACCGGCTTTGACGCGCCAGTAGAGCAGGTCATGTACCTGGACAAGGTTATTACCGATCACAATCTTCTTCAGGCCATCGCCCGGGTTAACCGTGTTGGCGGTGACACAAAAGACAAGGGCTTTGTCGTTGACTATGTCGGTGTAGGTCATCACCTGAAAAAAGCCATCGATGCCTATGACGAGCGGGAACAAAAAGAAATCATCGATACGCTGAGCTTTCCGGAAGAAGAGCTCCGCGACCTCCAAAACAGCCATGCTGAAATTATGGGCCTGCTTCAAAAACATGGTCTGACGGACCTCACGGACCATGATGCGTTCTTTGATGTTTTTTATGATGAAGATTTGCGTTTTGATTATATGCAGGCCTTCAAGAACTTCACGAAATGCATGAATCTGGTTTTTCCCGCCCGGCAGGCGTTGGATTTTATGAGCGACTATAATACTCTTGCGGAAATCAATGTTCTGGCCGGAAAGCATTTCCGTGACGAACGCTTAAGCATGAAAGGCATACCTCCAAAGCTTCGTGCGATTACCGACCAGTATCTGGAATCGAAGAATATCGATCAGAAGATTGAGCCGATTTCTATTCTTGATGAAGACTTTGAAAAAAACGTCGGCAAGCGTAACCGCACCAAGACCAAGGCGGCGGAAGTGGAACACGCTATTCGCCATCACCTGGATGTTGAACTGGATGACGATCCGGATTTACAGGCCTCCTTCGCCGAGGCACTGGCGCAGATATTCCAGGATTTTCGAGATAATTGGAGAAAAATTTATGAAGAGCTGGAAAAATTGCGAGAGCGAATCAAGAGCGCCAGCAAGGAGCCGACCTATGGCCTCCACCGTAAGAAACAGATGCCGTTTTTCCGGAGTTTCAAACGTGAAGTTTTTGGCGAAAAGGCACTGGATGAGGATGAAATTTCCGTTCTCGTCGATCTCACCCAGCAGGTTTTCCTAGTTGTTGAAAGGGAACTGAAGCTTGCCGGTTTCTGGGAGAGCATTCCTGCTCGCAACAAGCTCAAGGCCGATATCCAAGCGACACTTTTGCAGCCTGCCTATACAAAGCTGCCAAACTTACTTCAAAATCGCGCTCAGATCATCAGCCGGGTGATGGAAATAGCAGAAAAGAATAATGATGTGATTCTTTACGCGGAGTAAACATGGAGCTGGTCTATACCATCAAGCGGTCGCCTAACCGTAAAAAGCTGACGATTACCGTCGAACGGGATCGCAGTGTGGTTGTCCATGCGCCGGAATCCACTTCCGAGGAGAAGATTCAATCTATCATCGAATCAAAACGGAAGTGGATTTATGAAAAGACCAAACATGCGCAAAAATACGCATTACCTCATCCGCCGGGCAAAGAGCTGGTCAACGGCGAATCCGCACTCTACCTGGGCCGTCAATATCAGATCGAAGTAGTCCAAAACAGCTCGGAAGAGATTCGTTTCGAGCAACGTTTCCTGATCCCGGCGAGGCTTTCTGCTGAGCGCAAGCAGGTCCTGCGAAATTGGTACATGGACAAGGCCACGGAAAAAATCCTGCCCCGGACCAAAAAGTTTGCCAATGATCTCGGAGTGGCATTCACAAATGCCAAGATCGTTGATAATCGCTATCGCTGGGGGTCCTGCACGATCAAGGACAACATAAATTTCAACTGGCGACTCATTAAGGCACCGATGTATGTCGTTGATTACGTGATCATTCACGAGCTGGCTCACCTGTTGGAAGCGAACCACACACCTCGGTTTTGGAATATTGTTCGAGCACAGTCCTCGAAAATGGACAAGGCAAAGCAATGGCTACTCGAAAATGGCCAGATCCTTGAGGAGGATATTTGAATGTCCGTGAAGGCTGCCGCCACTAAGGTGCTGAAAAATTAGGAGCGATTTTATGAGCGCGAATAAGACCGAGTTATCGGAATATAAAATACAAATTGGCACACTGGACTTGATTGAATCGAAGGTCATGTCGCTTATTGCCGAAGACCCTGATTCGGCAGATACTGATTATTCAAAGGCTAAAAAGAAACTGCTCGAGGTACTGAAAGAAACCCGAGTACGTATCGGAACATTATTAAAGACCGACAATGTTTCCTTCCTGATTGGTGCTGGCGCTTCGATATCTGCTGGCGGTGTCTCTTTGGCCAATATCCCCAAGCCTCTTGAAGATGCTTTACTCGCAGAGGCCGAAAGCGAAAAAACAAAATCGGGTGCGCCTGAATGGATACACTGTTTTTATGAAACAGCCACCCTCATCTCAGGGAAAAGTTATTCCTTCGACGACCGCCAAGCAAAATGCCCATTGGCTGATGACAAAGAAACCGAGGCCATTTGTATAAACCTTGAAGATTACCTGAGTCATCTTCAAATGTGGCGATCAGGTATCGGTAGTTTCACGGATGCAATCAAAATTGGCCGCACGGGATCTGACGACCTGATACTGGAAAAAGGCAATCTGGAAGCGCTGATCCGAAAAGTTACAGGATGCTTAACGGATCTTATAAACCTCCCGGCAGCAGGTAAGGAAAGTGAATTAGGTGTCCATAGAAAATTCATAAAGAAGATATTGACCAGACCTTTGAATCTTCGGCGGGCCAACCTCTTCACGCTCAATTATGACACTCTGATTGAACAGGGAGCTGATGCGGAAGGAGCAGTGTTAGTTGATGGTTTTGTCGGCAATATGAAGCGAGTATTCCGACCTGAATCCTACGACCTTGATTTTTATTTCCCGGCGCAGACTACCGAAGGCCGAGTTCATCGCTTTGACAGAGCGTTGCATCTGTACAAGCTCCACGGATCAATCACATGGCATAGAACTGATCAAGGTTGGGAAAATCCGTATGGTCTGTATGCAACCTTTTTCAACCAGCAATGCAAAGATGATGACGTCCTGATTTATCCATCACCGCTAAAATATGGACAGGCGCTTGGGTTGCCTTATTCTGAATTGTTCCGTCGATTTGGCAATGCGGTCGTCCAGCCCCAATCGGTGCTCTTCACCATTGGATATGGTTTTGGTGATGAGCATGTAAATGCGATTATTAGACAGGCGTTAGCAATACCGAGCTTTACATTAATTGTCGTGGACCCCAACCCGAGCAGTGATTTTGTGAAGGAACTACAGAAAATTGGCGACGAACGGGTTTGGATCGTTTCAGGATGGGATATCGGTACATTCGGCAACTTTGTTAAGCAGCTGCTTCCTGATCTCAGGGAAGAGGAAATTGATGCCAAGGTCATGAAGACTTTCAAGGCTCTCGCTTTTAAAGAAACCCAGCCGGAGGTTGACGATGGCGAATGATCATGAAATCGGGCGTGTCGTTGCTGTTGACACAGCTCAAGTGACCATCGAGCTGAATCGGGACCTGAAGGCTCTTACCCGCTCAACATATGAAGGAACCATTGAAGTCGGGTCGATCAACTCCTATGTGATCATACCTGTCGGTTCCCGAAGAATTGTTGCCATGGTGACACGCGTTGTCCTCACAGAAGAAAGTGAGCTCAAGGCAGATAAAACAATGGTGGCATTGCCTTCGTCTCGCCGCCTGATGAAAGCAACCATGATTGGTACGATTGACGAAAACGAATTCAAGCAAGGAATTAATCTTTTCCCCGTATTAGACTCACCGGTATTGATCACAAAGCGTGAAGATCTGGATGCAATTTTCGGCAAAAAATGCGCCTGCGAATATGATTCTGATGAACCGGGGTACTGCATCCCTGTTGGGCGTTCTGCGGTTTTTCCGGATTATGACATCAAAATTGACCCCGATACGTTCTTCGGTAAGCACGCTGCAATTATTGGGAGTACCGGATCTGGGAAATCCTGCTCTATAGCAACCATTTTACAGTCCGTTATTGAGCATCCACAGGTAAAGCAAACACGATTTGTCATCTTGGACACGAACGGCGAGTATCGATCCGCTTTTCAGAAAGTGAACGGAAGCCAATGGAGCGATGCAAAACCTGCGTTTAAATCTCTATACATTCCAACAGATCCAAACGAGAAAGAGAAACTGGCGATTCCATATTGGTTTATGGATTCCGATGACTTTGTACGGATTTTCCGGGCTTCACCCGGTGTGCAAAGGCCAGTCTTGCTTAATGCGCTTTCCTCTGCACGTAACAGCTCCAGTACCGGGAGTGCATGGCTTCAACTACGCGAAGATTTAATCAAAGAATGCAACCGTGTTTTGGGCTATTGCTCTGGTGGTGATAAAAGTGATGCAAAGGCTATACGCCAGTTATGTGATGGCCTTGTAGGCTATCTCGACAATCCTGCTAATACAGAAGCAATTACACTAGTTGGCCAAGCCTATCCTTCTGTTACCCTCGACGGATTAAAAGGTGTTTTTAGCAATGTCTGTGACATTGTCAGGGAGGGAATATCTTCGGAAGGGCAAAAATTCGAGTCGTATGCTCAAATTGACCTCGGAAAACAAACCCGAATCAAAGACCAGATAAACTCACTGCTGTCAACCCTGTCGCGCCTGCCGGAGGGTGATGAGTCTCTCTCCGTGGCTACCGCTGATTGCCCATCCTATTTTAGTCGTACAGATTTCCGCTATCGACATATCGAAGAGGCTATGTCCAGAGATGATGGAAGCTCAAGCCGGGCAAGGGACAATTGCTCAACGATGCTTATGCGGATTTTCAGGCTTCTTGAGGATTCAAGGTTTGAGTTTCTTTTCGGTCCATCAACAAAAGAATGGCCCCAAATAAAGCATTCACTTGCTGCCTTTTTACGGGATTTGCTTGGCCTGGAAAGCAACCCGGATAGAGATTTATCCGGTTCTGAGAGCCTTCAAGATAACCTTTTGCCGTTTTACGACAGGCAGAGGAATGGTTCCTCAAGATCAAATGTCGTTATTGTCGATCTCAGCCTCTTAGCCTCAGAGGTTCTGGAAAACGTTACAGCCCTTATTGGACGTTTGATACACGAATTTATGCAACGCCTGAGCTTTCCTGAAAGTGGTATAGGCCGTGGCGAATTCCCTGTTGTACTTGTTCTTGAAGAGGCCCAAAACTACATTCGAGAAGGGAAAAAGAATGAAGACGACTCCATCTCGAAGCAAGTATTTGAACGGATAGCGCGTGAAGGACGTAAATTTGGATTGGGATTAGTTGTTGCCTCTCAAAGACCAAGTGAGATGTCTAAAACAGTGCTTTCGCAATGCAACTCCTTCGTGGTGCATCGACTACAAAATCCTGAAGACCTTCGGTACTTTAGAGAAATTGTCCCCGGGATATATGGGCAATTGCTTGAACAATTACCAGCATTGGCACCGAGGAGCGCTCTTGTGCTTGGAGAATGTGTTCAGGCTCCCGCACTGGTTGAAATGAGGGAAGTTGACCCAGCTCCTCGAAGCAAAAACCCGCAATTTTTCAAAAGCTGGTCTACCGATGGAAGGATTCCTGATATCGAAAAGATTTGTGCCAAATGGGAAAACAACCTCGAAAAGGGAGGTGAGGAAGACGAGGTTCCCAAATGAAAATCCTCCATACATCCGACTGGCATATCGGCCGCACCCTTTACGGCAGAAAACGCTACGAGGAGTTCGAGGCCTTTCTGACCTGGCTGGCGGAGACCATTCAGCAGAACGAAATTGATGCCCTGCTGGTGGCGGGTGATGTCTTTGACACCAGCGCTCCTAGCAATCGCGCCCAGGAGCTCTATTACAGTTTTTTATGCCGGGTCGCCGCCTCATGCTGTCGGCATGTTGTTGTCGTCGCGGGCAACCACGATTCCCCGTCCTTCCTCAATGCTCCCAAGGAGCTGCTCAAGGCCCTTGATGTCCACGTGGTCGGTAGTAGCACGGAATCCCCGGAAGACGAAGTGCTGGTGCTCCGTAATGAGCAGGACGCTCCGGAACTGATTGTCTGTGCCGTACCTTACCTCCGCGACAGGGATATCCGCATGGCGGAAGCGGGTGAGAGTGTTGAGGACAAGGAACGAAAGCTGATTGACGGCATCCGCACTCATTACGCCGCCGTCGCCGCCTTGGCCGAGCAGAAGCGCGAGGAACTCGGGGTCGATATTCCCATCGTTGGCACGGGACATCTGTTCACCGCAGGTGGACAAACCGTCGATGGTGATGGAGTGCGCGAACTCTATGTCGGCTCCTTGGCTCACGTGACGGCTGGGATTTTTCCAGCCTGCTTCAACTATCTGGCGCTGGGGCACCTCCACGTCCCGCAAGAGGTGAACGGCTCCAAAACCATACGGTACAGCGGCTCACCACTGCCCATGGGGTTCGGAGAGGCAAAACAGCAGAAGAGCGTTTGCCTGGTTGAGTTCCACAGCACGGCTGCATCGTTACAGCTGATCGACGTACCGGTGTTTCAAAAGCTCGAACGCGTCAAGGGTGACTGGGAAGGCATCTCAAGCCGCATCCTTGAATTGACGGCAACGGACACCCAAGGCTGGCTCGAAGTCATCTACGACGGCACTGAGGTTATTGGCGACCTGCGTGAGCGCCTGGAGGCAGCGATTTCCGGCACCCAAATGGAAATTCTCCGGATAAAGAACAACCGCATCATCGACCGCGTGCTGGGACAAATCCATGAAGAGGAAACGCTCGACGATCTGAACGTGGACGACGTATTCGAACGCTGCCTCGCCGTTCATGAGGTGCCTGAAGACCAGCGGCCGGAGCTGCTTCGGGCCTACCAGGAAACGGTCTCGTCTCTCTATGAAGACGATGTGCAGGCGGAATAGAGAGGCTGTCGATGAGGATACTGCAGGTACGATTCAAAAATCTGAACTCACTGGTCGGCGAATGGCAGATCGACCTGACACACCCGGCCTTCGCGTCTGACGGAATCTTCGCCATCACCGGCCCCACCGGCGCGGGGAAGACCACCATCCTCGATGCTATTTGCCTCGCCCTTTATGGGCGGACGCCTCGCCTGAACAAGGTTACCAAGAGCGGAAACGAAATCATGTCCCGTGTTGCTTCTCACATTAAATTTCCCTGTTTTTCCTGATTATCTTGCTACACTTCTCTGATTATTTTGCTAACATCCCCCATACACATGATTCCGGGTACAGGGGATGATTTTGCCGTCTGATCAGA
>Ga0209269_1001089_pt1 | contig 16302 bp, 17 predicted proteins | sample MTBAKMMethaMetaG_FD_187455 | JGI IMG/M metagenome (GOLD analysis project Ga0209269, IMG submission 187455) | Enrichment culture microbial communities from Arthur Kill intertidal strait, New Jersey, USA, that are MTBE-degrading - MTBE-AKM (Arthur... | ecosystem: Environmental > Aquatic > Marine >... | reverse complement strand
AGGGTGCAGCTCGGCACACCGACGTCCTGCACGGCGATCAGCGTGGTGCCGTGGCAGACGGTTGCGGTGTTGTCGACGACTGCGCCGCAGAGTTCGGCGATCTCGCCGCCGACGCTCTGCGCCTCGCAGTTGGTGGAGCTCCAGCCGTACATCAGCGGCTTTTTGGCTTTGGCGAGCATCTGAGCGGTGTACTCGACAGCCTCGTTGATAGAGGCCTCGCTCCAGTTGCCCTCCTCGTCCTGTTTCATGGGGACCTTCAGGCGGTCTTTTGCCTGTGAGTGCAGGAACTTCTCCGTGCCGATGACGCAGGCATTGTAGACCTCGAGGATCTGCTTGTCGTCGTCGGTGACCTTGACCTCAAGGTCGTCGCAGAGCGTTCCGCAGAACGGACACACCACATCAGTTACGATTTTTGCCATTAGATCTCACCCCTGCATGCTTTCCTGACAAGGTCGAGCCCTTCGAGAATGGTCTCGCCGTTTGCGACCTCGACTTTCACCGGCACACCCTTGAAGGTTGGCATTCCGGTAGAGTAGGTGTTCGGGCTGATGACCTGGTTTGCCCACGGGCCCATGGGGATGAAGGCGAGGCCCGGGTGGGGCCCCTGGGTTGCCTGCACGGCCTTGACAACGACGCTGCCGTATTCGCTGGTTACACGGACGTTGGTGTTTCGCCATGCACCCAGGCGCTTGAAGTCGGCATCATCCATCTCGATGATGCCGCAGGCCCTGGTGTAGGCGGGCTTTTCCTTCCCGCCTTCCATGGACACACCCTGCTGGATTGTCCGGCCTGATATCAGATTCAATTCAATTTCTGGCACCGTTTCAACCTCCGTGGTTTACTGCTGCAGCTGGTTTAAGGGGCTCGGGCCGAGGTCGGTGACGGTCTTGACGACGTCTTCGATAACCTTTGCCCACTTTGCGCCCTCGGATGCCGATACGAAGGTCATCCTGAGGCGGTTGTCTTCGATACCGAGGTCCTTGAGGACGCTCTTCATGAGGAACATCCGCTTTGCGCACTTGAAGTTGCCCGCAATGTAGTGGCAGTCGCCGAAGTGGCAGCCGGAGACGAGGACGCCGTCGGCGCCGTCGGCGAAGGCCTTCATGATGAAGAGCGGGTCGACACGCCCGGTGCACATCACACGGATCGCACGGACGTCAGGCGGGTACTGGGTACGGGCTGAGCCCGCAAGGTCGGCGCCGGCGTAGGAACACCAGTTGCAGATGATCGCCAGAATCTTTGGTTGCCATTCTCCTTCTGCCATTTACTGTTCACCTCCAAGGAGGAATGCATCAATCTGCGCGACAATCTGCGGAGTGGTGAAGTGCTGCATGTAGATCGCACCGCCCGGACAGAATCCGCCGCAGGTGCCGCAGCCCTTGCACTTCGCTTCGGTAACCTGCATGACCGTTCTGCCGTTCTTCTCGACCAGGTCGAGAGCGGAGTACGGACAGAGGTTGGTACACATGCCGCAGCCAGCGCACTTCTCTTCAATGCACTGGGCGAAGTAGGGCTCGAGCTCCACCTTGCCCATGTGGATCGGGATGGACGCTGCAGACGCAGCACCCTCGGCCTGGGCTACGGTGTCGGGGATATCCTTCGGGCCCTGACAGACACCGGCGAGGAATACGCCGGCGGTCGTGGTGCCGCAGGGGTTCAGCTTCGGGTGGGCTTCGAGCATCCAGCCGTCCTGCGAGCAGGAGACGCCGAACATCTTTCTTACCGGGTCGATATTCTGGGTCGGTTCGACTGCGGCTGCAAGGACGACCATGTCGACGACCATGTCGACAGGCTGACCGAGGAGGGTGTCCTCTGCATAGACGTGAAGGTTCTTGGTCTTCGCGTCTTCGAGGATGTTTGCCACGCGGCCGCGGATGAACTTCGTGCCTTCATCCTGGATGCGGTAGTAGAACTCCTCGTACATCTTGCCGAAGGACCTGATGTCCATGTAGAAGATGTAGGCCTGACATCCGGGGATCTTCTCGGTGATCTGGTGGGCGTGCTTGAGCGAGTACATGCAGCAGAAGCGGCTGCAGTAGGGCTTGCCGACGCCGGTGTTGTCACGGGAACCTGCACAGAGGACGAATGCGACCTTCTTCGGGGTTGCTCCGTCGCTCGGCCGGATCAGGTGGCCGCCGGTCGGACCGGACGCACAGATGAGCCGCTCGAATTCGAGCGAGGTGATGACGTTGTCGAACTGTTTGTAGCCCCACTCGCGCTTCTTCTCGATCGGGAACATGTCGTAGCCGGTAGCGAGGATGACGGTGCCGACCTTGACGGTCTCGAAGGAGTCTTCCATGTTCAGGTCGATCGCCTTCTTCTCGCCGCATGCCTCGACACACAGACCGCACTTGACGCAGGAGTCGAAGTCGATCGTGTAGATCAGGGGGACGACCTGCGGGTGGTAGATGTAGATCGCCTTTCTGGGCTTCATGCCGAACTCGAACGGGTTCGGCTTGATGACCGGGCAGACCGCATCACAGTCGCCGCAGCCGTTGCAGCCGCCGCCGACGATGCCCTTTGCCGTGGCCTCGGTCGGGGTCATGACGCCGCGGGCCTTCTTCCTGAGGGTGATGTCGAAATTGCCGATATAACCTTCGACAGCCTCGACCTCGGTGTAGGTGTGGAGTTCGATGTTCGGGTGACGTCCGACGTCCACCATCTTCGGGGTGAGGATGCACTGCGAACAGTCGAGGGTCGGGAAGGTCTTGTCGAGCTGGGACATGCGTCCGCCGATTGTCGGGGTCTTCTCGATGAGGTAGGTCTTGATCCCGGCGCTCGCAAGGTCGAGTGCTGCCTGGATGCCGCCGACACCTGCGCCGACGACCATGGCGGCGTGCTCAACGGGCACGCTCTTGGGGTAGAGGTCCTCAAGGAGTGCAGCCTTTGCGACGGCGATCCTGACGGCGTCCTTTGCCTTATCGGTGGCGCCCTCGTAGTCGTGCATGTGCACCCACGAGTTCTGCTCACGGATGTTCGCCATCTCGAACCTGAACGGGTTCAGGCCGCCCTCTTTCGTGGCCGTCCTGAAGGTCGGCTCGTGGAGGCGGGGGGAACAGGCGGCGACGACGATACCGGTGAGGTCGTGCTCCTTGATCGCATCATCGATCTTTTTCTGGCCCGGTGTCGAGCACATGTACTGGTACTCGTCGGCAACGATCACACCGGGGAGGGTCCTGGCGTAGTCCTGTACCGCCTTCACATCGAGAGACCCTGCAATGTTGGTACCACAGTGGCACACAAACACACCAATTCTAGGTTGTTTCTTTTCTTCTGCCATTGATATTCCTCCCTTACAGGATCTTGTCCAGGAACGGTTTGCAGTCGATGCCGTGGAGGTCGAGTGCAAGCTCCTGGGGGCTCATGCCCTGGGCAAGGCCCAGCAGTTCGTTGTAGTGAAGAACCGGAATGTTCCATTCGATCCCGAACTTCTCCTTGATCTCGATCTGACCGCGGTCGTACTGGAGCTGGCAGAACGGGCAGACTTCGGTGATGGCGTCCGCGCCTGCTTCAGTGACGTTGATCAGCTTCTCGTTGGTGATGTCCAGCGAGTGGGCAAGGTCGAAACCGCGGACACCGCCGCCTGCACCGCAGCACTGCATCTTGTTGCGGTACTGGACGGACTCTGCGCCGAGGGCGTCGACGAGTTCTTCGATCCACATCGGGTTCTCGGCGTCGGTGAACCGGCGCTCTTTGATGGGCTTGAGGAGGTGGCAGCCGTAGTGGACGGCGATCTTCGTGCCGTCAAGCGGGCGGACGACCGACTCGCGGATCTTCTCGACACCGCAGATCTTCGGGTCGTAGTAGAGCTCGGCCAGGTGATAGACGTCGATGGTGCCCTTGAACTCCATGTCAACTTCGGCGAGCACTTCGTTGACCTGGTCGCGGAGGTCGTCGTGCTCTTTCAGCCGCTCGTTGACCTCGTAGATCGACTTGTAGCAGCCGTTGCAGATCAGGGCGATGTCTTTGCCCATCTCCTCGGCGAGGATGATGTTCCTGGCGGCCATCGCATACCAGACACTGAGATCGACAGCGCCGAATGCGCCCGGCGCCGGGCAGCAGCTTGCGCCCTTCAGCGGGAGGAGCTCGATGCCGACGTTTCTGCTCGTCTTGATGGCGGCGGCCTCACAGCCGGGGTACCGGTTCGGTGCGATGCATCCGAGGAAAAACGCATACTCGTGCATACCGTTGTGCATTAGTGCTCACCCTCTGAGAGGATTCTGTCTGCGTTCTCTTTCATCTTGTAGTGGTCCATGATCTTCTGGATGCCCGGCAGGAACTCGGGGTACTTGTGGGTCGTTTCAGGCTCGGCATCGAGGCCGAGCTTCACGCGTGCCGCACGGTTCACATCGTTGTTCGGGACGCCGTGGCCGGTGGTGTAGATGAGCTGGATCGTCTTGAGGAAGTTCCTCGGGACGATATCCCACTTGAAGGCCAGGTTGCGCATCGCCATGATGATGTCGGTCGGGGCAATGCCGCGCGGGCAGCGGTCGGTGCAGCTGTAGCAGGTGGTGCAGAGCCAGAGGTCCGGGTCGGTCAGCGCTTCTCTCTCCAGTCCCATCACCGCACGGCGGACGAACTTCCTGATCCGGTAGCTCGAACGGGGGGCCGAGGGGCAGGAACCGGTGCAGGTCCCGCACTGGTAGCACATGTGTGCCATTGTGCGGCCAATCCGCTCGACTTCCTTGGTGAATTCGGGGTTGTCCGCAGCGTGGTAATACCTGTCCTGGAATTTCTTTTCCATTGCAGGGTCATTATATCCTTTTGCCATGTCACTACCTCACGCGTTATCGAGGGCCTTGAGTTCCACTTCGCCAGGTGCTACGCCTTCCTTGACCTTCGAGGTTCTCGGAGTCAGGAGTTTGTCCTTGATCCGCTTGAACAGGTCGGTCTCCTTGCCTTTGATCCTGATGCCGGTCCGCCTCAGGACGATGATATCTTCACCAGGGCAGGCATTGACACACGCGCCGCAGAGGATACAGAAATCCTTGTTGACGGCGATGTTTGCCTCCTTCTGGCCCTTCATCTGGGCTGCGGGCTCGGCGGACGGGAGGTAGATCGCGTTGGCCGGACAGATCTCCACACAGGTGGAGCAGCCGCCTGGGCACTTCTCCGCGTGGAACTCGATCTCGCCTTCGAAGATCTTCTCGACGGTGATCGCTTCGGTCGGGCAGTTGATCGCGCACCAGCGGCAGGTGCAGCAGTCGTCCTCGATGATCTCGACCTTGCCGGGGAGCTTGTTCGACGAGACCTCGCGGTTGACTGTGATCGCCTCTTCGGGACAGGCTTCTACGCAGACCTTACAGGCATCGCAGAGGCTCTCCTCCCAGAGGACTTCGCCGTCGACCTTGCCGTTCTCAGCGGTGAACGCCTTGCGCTTGACCGTGATCGCCGGGCAGAGGTCGCCACAGATACCACAGACCGTGCACTTCTCGTCATCGACCTCGAAGGTCGTCTTTGCCGTCAGTGCGGTCTGCCGGTCGCGGCCGTCCTCGCTGCCGCCTTCGAACGCGGGCACATCCCGGTCGATTGCGTCACGGGGGCAGACGTCCTCGCATATGGTACACCTGACGCACTTCTCATCGTCGATCTTGGTGACCATGTCGTATTCGGGGAAACCTTCCTTTTCAACAATCGGAAGGCGCTCTTCACCATCGATCTTGAGGGTCAGGGCGTTGAAGGGGCACATCACAACGCAGACACCACAGTACGAACACTTGACCTCGTCAATGTTCACCGGGGTTGCGTAGTCGATTGCACTCTTTCTCTTGGTCGCACCGACCATGCTGATCGCAATTGCATCCTCAGGGCAGGACTCCGCGCAGATACCGCAGCCTGTGCACCGCTGGGTATCCAGAACCAGGTGGTTGACCTGCTGGAGAAGTCTCTGCTCATTGATGATGTTTACACCATCTCTCTTCTTGGAGAATTTTGGAAATATCGCCATGAATTACCCTCACTCCTTTTAACCTTGTGTCTGGGCACCTGGCCCGGACTGCATTGGTCCAACGACCAGTCGTATCACGTTGTATGGACACGCCTCGACACACACGCCACATCCGGCGCAGAGCTCGTGGTCAACGTCAAGGACCATTGCCTTGCCGTTCATCACCTTGTAGATCTTGTCTGTTGTGACAGGATCCACCGTGCTGAGCTCAAGTGCGTCTACCGGGCACGCGACCACACAATTGTTACAACCGGTACACCGCTCCATGTTTACATGCACTGCAAATGCCATGGTTTCACGCACCAGCTATCTCGATTAAAAATCGATTAAGAAAGAGTTGTCAAATAATATAGATAAACTTTCTGAATGAACATGGCCGGAAAAAACCCATTTTCGGCGGTTGATCAATGATACTATGTTAATCGGGGGGTGTTATTAAATGCCTGTCCGGCCTGCCCTCCGGGAACTCCTGCGTTGTGGGTTTGGGGTGAAACCGGGCTTTTTCCACCGGGCAGTCAGATCGCCGGGGCTGGCCGGGTGAGAATTAGAAATCTTCTTCTGCTCCCCTGATGCACACTCTATCAGTGTACATGGTGTACGGCAGCGTCCGGCACCTTTGCACATGAGGTGCACAAAATGGAATATAATGGTGTGACCATCGACGATGAGTATGCTGAAGCGTTCCCGACGTGGGTTTCCAGGATTATCATCACCGCTGTGACCGAGGACTGGGCGTACAGGGCTGCGAACGAGGCGACCGGGTTTGCGACCTCGGCGATCGGATGCCCCTGCGAGGCCGGCATCGAGGGATTCCTCTCGGGCGACGAGACCCCTGACGGCCGCCCGGGCGTTGCGATTCTGATCTGCGCGGGAAAGAAGAAGCTGAAAGAGCAGGTCGTCGAGCGTCTTGCTGAGTGCGTCCTCACCGCCCCGACCACGGCGGTCTTCGACGGTCTGCCCGAGGCCGAGGAGCGGATCGCGGTGAAGCTCCACTTCTTCGGCGACGGCTACGAGTACCAGAAAGAGGTCGGCGGCCGGAAGTGCTGGGCGATCCCGATCATGAACGGCGAGTACGTCGGCGAAGAGGACTTCGGCATCGTCAAGGGCGTTGCCGGCGGGAACTTCTTTGTGATGGGCGAGAACCAGATGGCGGCGCTCATGGGCGCCCAGGCGGCAGTCGATGCGATCGCCGGTGTCGGCGGCGTCATCACCTCGTTCCCGGGCGGCATCGTCGCCTCTGGCTCGAAGGTCGGGAGCAAGAAGTACAAGTTCATGCCTGCCTCCACCAATGAGAAGTACTGCCCGACGCTGCGTGAGAAGGTCGAGGACACGAAGGTGCCCGAGGGCGTCAAGGCGATCTACGAGATCGTCATCGACGGCCTCGACGAGGACTGCGTGAAGGAAGCGATGGCCGAGGGCGTCAGGGCGGCATGCATGGTGCCCGGCGTCGTCTTCATCAGCGCCGGCAACTTCGGCGGCAATCTCGGCCCCTTCAAGTTCAACCTGGCCGACCTCTTCTAATTCTTTTTTCCATTATCAGGCTTTTTTGAAAACCTCCCCTCCAACAACAATCGAGATCGCTTGAAGGTGCTTTGGTGAGGGTATGATGGATCTTCCCTTTATCGTGGAACCAGGCTACGGAATGGTCTGGACGAAGCCGTTCGCCCGGCAGTTTCCGAGAGCAGATGCGGGATCGGTGTCCCGCAAAACTGCGATTGGGGCGGGGACGGGAAAGCCACGCCAGCCTTGATCCTCTGGATTTTTTCATCGCCAGATGCATCGCTCCTCCCATTCCCTCATGTCCGGGGCAATCGTTTGTGGGGTCCGGGGGTAAGAACCTCCGGCGCGGGGCGGGCGTTGTGTGCGGGTACGGGAAATCGAGCAGCCTCTGCCGGGGGGCCGGCCGCCCCCCGGTCCCCCCGCCGGTTGCGATAGGGGCAGGGATGGACAACCTCGCCGGCATGTCCATCCATCATTTTTCATCGAGAGATGCTCCGCTCGGACTCTCCTCCCCTATCCTGGACAATCGCACGCGGGGGTCCGGGGGTAAGAACCCCCGGCGCGAAGATGAGAGAAAGCGAATGAATCACGCTCGCATCCGGAAAAGTGATGATTTCTACAAAGCCCATCATCGGACTCTTCGCTTTTGTGTGGGGTATCCCCGACACCTTCGCTCTCTTCCGCTCAGGTCGATCGGGATCATGGGACTGTTTCACACGATGGGCTGCGAAGATGCGGAAAACATTTCAGGCGTTTGAGTCTTCGCGTGAGTGGTTCGGCATGGCGGTGCCGGGGCGGTCGGAAAAACGGTATGCCCGGGACCGACCCGAGGGATGCGATCATCTGATTTTGTGACGATCCTTTTATCCCGGATGACGCCGACCATTTCGTCAACGAAATTTTCGGTGTATCACATGATCACGCTCACGCCAGAGGATGTAAAGGCCCGGTTCGGGCCGCTGTTCGCGCAGAAATTTATTGTCATGGTAGACGAACAGGCCGGAATGGCCGAGATCCTGGAGACCTGTCGGCACCGCGGCACCATCGAGTGGGACATGATGAACCGGCGGCGTGCCGGCGGTGTGCTCGCCTCCGCCGGGGTGCAGGGTTCCTCCATGACGATGCGTGCACGTCTCGGCCGCGAGGACGCACATTTCGGTGCAGCGGGCAAGGAGATCGGCGGGCAGGCCCTTGAGGGCGTGGAGGTGCAGGGCGACGAGGTCGTGACCACCTGGGCCGGCATTGCGGGCGCCGGGGTCGGCGTCGCCGCCTGCCTCCCGCAGGCCCCGGGCGTGATCCGCGCCGAGTACCCGACCGAGGACGACCTCCGTATCGGCGGCGCCCGCGTCTGCCGCGTGCGGATCGTCTCGCCGGTCTATGAGAAGGTGACGATCGGGATCGACGACACCGACACGAAGGAGGACGGGGCGACCTGGGTGCTTGCCCTGAAGTGCGCCGAGGCGTGCAGGGTGGCCGGTGCCGAGTACCTTAATATGCGGCTTGTGCAGCTCAACCCGGCAGTGCCGAAGAAGACGACGAACTGCGTCGGATCAGTGCTGAATTTTGCTGTACGCCCGGGAGCGGTCGACGAACTCCTGGCGTTCGTGAAGGACTACATCGAGAAAAACGCCGTCTCGGGCGACACCGGGATTGCGTATTACCGGGGCATCGACGTCCCGCAGTCAGAGTACGCCCGGAAGATCAAGACCGAGATCCTGGAGAGGGAGGAGGTCGAGGCCGAGGCAGAGAGGATCGGTGTCACGTTCATCGATTCGGCGCGGAGCAAGGGGCGTATCGGTGCCTTTGGTGCGGTTCTCTGGGGAAATTGCGGTGTGGAAGCGGCGGGGCTATATGGAGAGAGACCTGACGGCGGGATCTGAGGGGCTGCCTGATCCCTATGTGGTCTCGTACCCCCTGATCGTCGGGATCGCCGATCCCGGCGGCGACAGAATCGAGGTGGTGGAGTTCTACGAGTGCATCGGCGGGGCGCAGTGGGTGCGCCGCCACTATGCGCAGAGCCCGATCGTGGCCTCGGCCCGCAGCGTCGGGGGGACGACCCGCTATGTGCTCAGGGCCGGTGCGGCGCCTCTGGACCTCGAAGGTTCCCGGTTTCCCGCGGGCATCGCCGGCGCCTCCGTGGACGGGGACGAGATTGCCGTCGCCTACCTGGGGATGGGCGGCGGCGGCGTGGGTGCGGCGGCATGCCGGGCCCGCGCCGGCGGGGTGATTGGCGCCGACTGCGACGAGTCGGGCGGGGGAAAAGTGGCGGGATCGACGATCCGCCTCCCCCGCAGGGAGCGGGTGATCATCGGGGTCGATGATACCGACACCCCGGAGGCCGGGGCCACCTGGACGCTCGTTCACAACATCGCAAAGGCCGTGGCCGACGATGCCTCGGTCTATCTCTCGCATACGATCGTCCAGCTCTTCCCGGTGCCGTTCAGGACGAAGAACTGCGTCGCCTGTGCGGTGGAGTTCGCTTCCACCGATCCCGACGGGCTTGTCGGGAGGTTTGCCGATCTGCTCCGGCGGCACACCCTCTCCGAGGAGACCGGGATGGCCGTCCACATCGGCTTCGACCCGTCGCCCCTGCGGGCGTACGGCGAGGCGGTGAAACGCGGGCAGGTCTCCCGCGCCGACCTCGATGCCGTTTCAGGGCATGTGAGGGTCGTGATGGACGGCCGCGGCCTGATCGGGGCGGTGGCGGCGATTCCCTTCTATACCGACTTCGAGGAGGCGCTCGCCCTATGGACTGGCTGAACCTGAAGGCCGCACTCCTCGCAGAGGGGCGGGTAAAGATGGTGGGCGTCCCTGCGGGAGCGTACCTGGCATCGTCCACCGCCGGGCCCGGCGCCGGGGGGAAGGGGGCGGTCTTCTTCTCGGTCGATGGGCGGCGGATCCGCCTTGCCGTCGACCCGGAGGCCTCCCTCACCCTCATCCATGAGGGGAAGGGGAATGCCGTGATCCCGTTCAGGGGCGAGATGGTCAGAGGGGTGCTCGAAGCGCCTGGCCTCCACTGCCCGCGCCAGGCGTACATCACCCTCTCTGAGCGGTGCATCTTCTCGTGCCGCTACTGTGCGGTGCCGGGAAGCGGCGGCCGGACGAAGACGACGGCCGAGGTTGTCGCCCTGGTGCGCTCGGTCCTGAACCGGATCGACGCCGTTTCGATCACCTCGGGCGTCGCCGGCAGTGTCGAGGAGGAGGAGCGGCGGGCGCTGGAAGTGGTGCGGGCGCTCGCTCCCTTCGACCTTCCCATCGGGGTCTCGATCTACCCGACCAGGAACACCCCCCGCCTGCTCTGGGAAGCCGGCGTTGCCGAGGTGAAGTTCAATATCGAGGCAGCAACCCCCGGGATCTTCGCCGAGATGTGTCCCGGGCAGGACTGGAACCTGCTCTGGGAGGTGCTTGCAGCGTCGGTGCGGCTCTTCGGTAAAAATCATGTCCAGAGCAACATCATCGTCGGCCTCGGCGAGAGCGACGACGAGATGGAGGAGGCGATCAGGCAACTCTGCCGCCTGGGCGTGATCCCGATCCTGCGCCCCCTTACTCCCGCTGCAGGGCTCTCGCACTATCGCCGCCCTGACGCCTCCCGGCTGCTCAGACTGCACGCCGTCGCCGCACGGGAGATGGCGGCGGCCGGGCTCGATGCTGTGCAGGCCAGGACGATGTGCGCCGCCTGCACGGGCTGCGACCTGATACCCGGGAGGGACTGAGGATGGACGGGGGGGAAGCGCTTGCAGCGGCCCTGCGCCTGGTTGCCGACCAGATCTACACGGTGCCCGGCTATCCGGTGACCGATGTCGCCAGAGCGGCCGACGCCGAGGTCTGCGTCAACGAGAAGGTCGCCCTCGAGTACGCCCTCGGCGATTCGCTTGCCGGGCGGCGGGCGGCGGTGATCGTGAAAAACGTCGGCATGAACCTCCTCGCCGATCCCCTGGTGCAGGCGACGGCGCAGGGGCTCATCGCCGGCGTCGTGGTGGTGGCCGGGGACGATCCCCTCTGCCGCGCCTCGCAGGCGGCGGAGGACTCCAGCTACTTCGGCCCTCTCGCCATGGTGCCGGTGATCGAGCCCGAAACCGACGTCTTTGCATCGGTGGGGGCGGCTTTCGCCCTCTCCGAGCGTCTCTCGCGGGTGGCGGTCCTCAGGGTGACGCCTGATATCCTCGAAGCACCTGTCGGTCCGGAACCCCTTGTGCCACCCAGGACGCCGGGCGCTCTTGCTCCCCGGTCCCTCACGATGCGGGGACGGTGGGAGCGGGCGCGAGCGGCGGCGGCCGCAGCGGTTCCGCCCCATCTGCCCGGGGTGCGGGTGGTGCTCCCCGCAGTCGAGGCGCCGGAGGGTGAGCCCGAACGCTTCGCCGCCCGCGGGTTTTCCCGGGGCCTCTGTCCTCACTGTCCGTATCACGCCCTTTTCACCCTGCTCGCGGAGCGGGATCTTCGTCCGGCCTGCGACGCCGGGTGTTCGCTCCTCGCCATGAACCCGCCGTACGGGATCGGCGTCGCCTCCTACGGCCTCGGTTCTGCCGTTGGGGTCGGGGCGAGGAGTACGGGCGTGGCCCTGATCGGGGACTATGCCCTCATCCACTCGGGGATCAACGCCCTCATCGACGTGTACGAGAAGGGGGCGCCGCTCCTCTGTATCGTCCTTGCGAACAACCGGATGGGAATGGTCGGGGGCCATGAGGTGCCCGACGTCCTGCGCTATATCGGGTGGGCCGGCCCCGTCGTCTGCGACGCCGCTGACACTGCGGCGCTCAGGCGGCTGATCCTGCCAGCGAACAGACCGGTAACTATCATCGTGCGGGGCATATGCCCCGGCGGAGAGAGCCATGAACATGTGGAATGTTGAGATCTGCGATGTCACGCTGCGTGACGGTGAACAGACGCCCGGCGTTTCGTTCACCTGCGAAGAGAAGATGGAGATCGCCGGGCTGCTCGACGGCATCGGCCTCGAGGTGATCGAAGGCGGGTTTCCTGCGGTCTCTTCGAGCGAACAGGAGGCCGTAAAGGCGATATGCCGCATGGGGCTCGACGCCCGGATCTGCGCCCTGTCCCGTGCGAAGAAGGAGGACATCGACGCTGCCCTCGACTGCGGGGTGGATATGGTCTCGGTCTTCCTGCCGACCTCGGACCTCCATATCAGGCACAAGTACGCAAGGCCTCGGGATGAGGTGCTGATGGAGGCGATGGCGATGGTCGAATACGCCCACGACCACGGTGTCGAGGTCAGGTTCGGGGCCGAGGACGCCTCCCGGACCGATCCGTTCTTCCTCCTCAGGGCGTACCGTGAGGCGGTCTCGCACGGCGCCGACCTGGTCACCTTCACCGATACCGTCGGCTGCCTGATGCCGGTCGAGATCAGGGCCGCCGTGGAGGAGATCATTCCGTCGGTTTCGGTCCCGCTCTGCATCCACTGCCATGACGATATGGGGTGCGCCACGGCGAACACGATCACGGCGGCGGCGTCCGGGGCCTTCCAGCTCCACACCACCGTGAACGGGATCGGGGAGCGGGCAGGAAACGCCGCCCTCGAAGAGGTGCTGGTCCTGCTCTCCATGAAGGGGGGCATCAGCCGCTACGATCTCTCGCTCCTGCACAAACTCTCGGAAACGGTGGCGAAGGCCGCCGGTATGCCGGTCGCCAGAAACAAGGCGATCGTCGGGGCGCACGCCTTCTCGCACGAGAGCGGCATCCATATCGCGGCGATCCTGAAGGACCCGGAGACCTACGAATATGTGAAGCCCGCCCTTGTCGGCTGCGAGCGCACGTTCATCCTGGGCAAGCACACGGGCAGGCATGCCGTCAGGCACGTGGCCGCCTCGCTCGGCTACGACCTTGCCGAGGACGAGATCACCTGGGTGCTCGCCGAGGTGAAGAGGCGGAGCGAGGCGAAGTGCGCGGTGACCTCTGAACTGCTCCATGAGATCCTCTGTGCGGCCAGAGAGGGGGGCAGAAAGTGAGCACCCTATCAGAGCGGATCCTGGGTGCCGGAGCCGGTGCCTATGTGGACCGGGCCGTCGACCGCGCCTATGTCCATGACGGCACCGGGCTGCTCGCCCGCGCCGCCTGGACGGAGATCGGGTCGGGCGTCTTTACCGACCCGGACCGGCGCTACCTGATCTTCGACCACATCGTCCCGGCAAACACCTCGACGACCGCCGATCTCCAGCAGGAGATGCGGGAGTTCGCCGCCATGACCGGGATGCACTTCTTCGAGGTCGGTGCCGGCGTCTGCCATCAGGTGATGGCCGAAGGCCGCGCCCTCCCCGGCGAGGTGATCGTCGGGGCCGATTCGCACTCGTGCACCCTCGGCGCCTTCGGGGCGTTTGCCACCGGGGTCGGGGCGACCGACATGGCCGGCATCTGGGCGACCGGCGGCACCTGGTTCAGGGTGCCTGAGACGACCGGGATCTTCCTGGAAGGCACCCTTTCCGGTGCGGCGTCGGCAAAGGACGTCGCTCTCGCCTATGTCGGCGCTCTCGGCATGGACGGGGCGACCTACCGCGCCCTCGAGTTCGTCGGGGAGGGGGCGGCGTCCCTCTCCATGGCCGACCGCCTGACCCTCTGCAATATGGCGGTGGAGACCGGGGCGAAGGCCGGGATCTTCTATGCCGACCGGACGACCCGCGATTACCTCGCAGGTTTCGGCATTGCAGCAGAACCGCAGGTCCCGCACGCCGGCGGATATCCGGACGAGATCGCGATCGACCTTGAGGACGTTGTCCCCCTGCTGGCCCTGCCGCCGCGGGTGGACACGGTCTGTCCGGTGGCCGAGAAGGAGGGCCTGCCGGTGGACCAGGTCTTCCTGGGCACCTGCACCGGCGGGCGCTACGAGGACCTTGCGGCCTTCGCCGCACTCGTGCGCGGAAAACAGGTGGCGGTGCGGACGGTCGTCGTCCCGGCCTCCCGTGCGGTCCTGATGCAGGCGGTCTCGACCGGCGTCCTTGCCGACCTCGTCGCCGCCGGGTGCGCCGTGGCGACGCCCGGCTGCGGCCCGTGCCTCGGGGCCCATATGGGCGTTCTTGGAGAGGGCGAGGTCTGCCTCTCCACGGCGAACCGGAACTTCAAGAACCGGATGGGCGTCGGCGGGGAGATCTATCTCGCCTCGCCCATGACTGCGGCGGCAACGGCGCTTGTGGGCGCCATCACCTCTCCGGAGGAATTTCTATGAGGGGCACCGGGCGCGCTGTCTGTCTCGGCCGGGACATCGACACCGACCAGATCATCGCCGGGCGCTACCTGCGGACGAAGGACCGATCGGTCTGGGCGGCGCACGCCCTTGAAGACCTCGATCCCGCCCTTGCAGGGAGGCTCTCGGGGGCGGTGATCGTGGCGGGCGGCAATTTCGGCTGCGGCTCGTCGCGCGAGCAGGCGGCCATCGCCCTCAGGGACGCCGGGGTCGTCGCCGTGGCGGCGCCTTCGTTTGCCAGAATCTTTTTTCGCAACGCCGTCAACATAGGACTGCCTGTGCTCGAGTGCGAGATCCCCTGCAGGGACGGCGATCAGGTCACGTTCGATCTCGAAGAGGGCTGGATCGAGGCTGGCGGTATCCGCCGGGCCGTCAGCCCTCTTTCGCCGCGTATGCGTGCGATCCTTGCTGCAGGGGGTCTTGTACCGTTCCTGTGCGGAGGACCTCGATGATCTTTCCGGAAGAGTGCAAATATATCGGGCTTGCGAACGGCCGACCCCTGGGTAACCGCGTGTATTTTCTTTCCCGCTGGCTGATCAGGCAGACCGTGGACGGCTACGAGGTGCTTGCCGTCCGCCTTGCCGATGGCAAAGACCTGATGCGGGAGATCGTCGGCGAGGAAGTGCTGGCCACCCCGGACGAGACGATCCTCTATCCAGACCCGGTGAACTTCAACGACCGCGCTCTCCTGGTCAGGCTTGCGAAGGAGGGGGGCCACCGGTGCACGATCTTTCAGAGCCCCGACGAGTCCAGGATCTTCGTGATCGATCCTGAGCCCGCGGACCTCCTCACCGTGCACGTCTACGACATCATCCCGCCGCGGCCCCATCTCGCCGCCATCCTGGAGGAACTGGAGGGGGTCGGGCTCTTCGGCGACCTCGGCATCGCCTTCGAGTACCATATCAGGGATATCAGGGATACGGCCGCCGAGGTCTATCCCTGCCGGGCCGGGGGGTTCGACCTGACCCTGGACACCGACCGCCTCGCGGGCACCGAGCGGGTGGCCGGATGCCTCACGGCGCGGCAGTTCTGCGCTGAAAACTACGGGTCCGGCGTGGTGATCGACGAGATCTGCCCCCTGACGCAGGTGGCCGAGGAACCTTTCATCGCCCGGTGCTGCCGGGCCGACCGCGAGGGCGTCGGCGTCTGGAACGGGAAACTCGGCGGCGTCGTCCACTGGGGCGCCTCCCCCCACACGATCGACCGGATCCTGCGGGAAGCGCTTGCCGCATGGAGGGAGCATGAAGGTCGCAATCGTTCCGGGTGACGGGATCGGCCGCGAGGTCGTCCCGGTGGCCGAGGGCGTGCTCCGCCTCCTCCACCCTGACTGGGACTACTACCCTGTCGAGGTCGGTTACGGCCGATGGGAGCGCTGCGGCGCCGCCATCGGTTCTGAGGAGATGCGCGCTCTCTCGGAAGCCGATGCGATCCTCTTCGGCGCCGTGACGACCCCGCCCGACCCGGATTACCGGAGCGTCCTCCTCCAGATCAGGCACGATCTCGACCTTTATGCGAATGTGCGGCCGGTGAGGGGGCCGGGCGTCGATATCACCATCGTGCGGGAGAACACCGAAGGGCTCTATTCTGGGATCGAGTGGAATCTGCCGGGAAGCGCCTGCACCCTGCGGGTGGTCACCGAGCGGGGGAGCCGGCGGATCGCACGCTT
>Ga0209269_1001085_pt1 | contig 16367 bp, 15 predicted proteins | sample MTBAKMMethaMetaG_FD_187455 | JGI IMG/M metagenome (GOLD analysis project Ga0209269, IMG submission 187455) | Enrichment culture microbial communities from Arthur Kill intertidal strait, New Jersey, USA, that are MTBE-degrading - MTBE-AKM (Arthur... | ecosystem: Environmental > Aquatic > Marine >... | reverse complement strand
CGAACTTTTCAATCGAACTTCCACCGTGGGTCCCCGATAGATATAGATATCGGCTTCATGATCCAAATAGCTTCCTTGATATTGCCGCCCATACAGCATATATGCTTTGCCAACAAATCCTAATGGGTTGATCTCGCTGTCCAATGCACGCGCTCGACGTAGAATAGTAAATCCAGCGATACCCACCGGGATCACAATAAGTCCGATCACAAAAAGCAGGACCAGGATTAAAAGCCAGGCAGGAAAGGAAGAATTATTACCAGAAGATACCGAGGAATCTAATGCGGGCAAGATCATGGTAAACATGACTAACAAACAGCATCCTATGACCGGTACCCCTATCAAAAGGGTAAGACATCCAATCAGCAAGCGGAGTTTTGTTTGCCCAACAGCGGAACCCAGAACCTCGTTCATCATCAACTCCTTTCCATATCATTCAGATCACAGATCGGTTATTTCATCAGCCGAATCGATGCCGCTTAGAAGATTTTTCTCTTCATCTTTTTCTAATTGTTGAAGATAATCCAGGCAATCTTTTACCGAATGAAAATACACGGTTTCATGGGTGGCTGGAACTTCAAGTGAAGCATGCCAGTAAGGTGGCTTACTGGCAGGAGCTTTCCAAATTCTGATTAGGAATGAAAAATAGGAGGGAGTCATAGGGCTCCTATTTCAATAATATTTTTATGCGTTATTGAGATTGTAAGAAGCCCCCGTCATAAAAACGTCAAAAAGCGTAATTGTGGTAAAAGTACTGTATAAAAAATGAATCCACACGATGGTTACATAAAGTAACGATCCGATGCCAGCTTTGAATATCTAAAAATTCCAATAATGAATGGCGAGAGCGTTACCGAAGATATGGAAATTACCCTCAACCGAGTGTACATCTTGCGTATGAATCAATTCGAGCAGATCTTTTTGTCTGCTCGAATTGATAGGCAATGGATACCAGGTCGTTCCGAGTTTTGACAACCTGGATTACTGTTTCTATAGAATCTGAAATGCCACAAGAATCCGGTATTATTCTTCCGATTTCTTCAGAGCTTCAGCTAAATTTGCCGCCCATTCATTGATTTCATCCCAATTTCGTTCATCGCTAAAGGGCATGTCCTTTAGTGGTCCGATCAGGCTGAATGGAAATCCAATCTGCGACGGGTCGAATTTGCCCACAAACATCTTAATTTCGATGGGCTTTAACCAGGGAAATTTTTCCAACTCTTTGTCGAGTTGCTCTTTGGCGCTTTCGAACTCCTCTTGCGCGTCATGGGTGGGACCAAGGGCAAATATTGCGATTGGTTTTCCCATTAATTCTTTCTGGTGGTTTTTAAGAAAGCGACGCATGTCTTTATGCCACCGCATGATATATAGCGGTGCACCCAATAGGATGAGTTTATATCCTTCGAACTTTTTAATCCGGTCCACTTGGTAAAGATCAATACTAAAACCATGCTCTCCAAGTTCATGCGCGATAGCCTCAGCAACTTCTTCGGTGGATCCGCTTTTTGTTGCGTAACCGACCAGGATCAAATCTAACATTTTCTTCCTCCCTCCATCTCAAACAATTCTGGGATAAATATTCCCAAGGGAATTAATATGAACTGAATAAAGCATTATCTTTATGAGTTTAGTAAGTAATTCCATTTTTATACAATTATTATAAGAAAAATTCCATTAATCGGGTGAATTAGCAAGGATTAATTTTTATAAATAATAAAAAATGGAAAAGATGCGACCCCAAAAAACAGACAATTTGTACAAAATCAGTTTTATTTACTGTGACGCGAGGCTATAATAAATGGTAAGTAATTCATCTATTGACTAATTGATGGGGAGAAATCTCTTCCGATATAGAAATCTATAATTTTCAAAAAACGTCTGCATTAAGGAAACAGCGATGATAAGGTACATTAAAGATCTCTATCGAGCGCGGGAACTTTTATTCACCTGGACAATGCGTGATTTTAAGGTGCGTTATAGTCAATCAATTTTGGGAGCTGCATGGGCAATCATTCAACCATTTTCTTTAATGGTGGTCTTCAGTGTTATTTTTTCGAATTTTATTAGAGTTCCTACGAATGACATACCTTATCCATTATTTAGTTATGTAGCATTGTTGCCCTGGACACTCTTCTCTAATTCGCTCTCCTTTGCAATTCCAAGCCTGGTTAGCAACATGAATCTGGTAAGCAAAATATACTTCCCCAGAGAGATATTGCCCCTTTCAGCAATTCTTGTGTGTCTGATCGATTTTCTCATTTCCTGTTCTATTTTTGTAATAATGATGCTCTGGTATAGGACACCAGTCTCGGTGACCTTATTAATCGTGCCTTTGATTCTTCTCATCCAGGTTTTGTTGATATTTGGAATCAGTTTATTAGCTTCGGCTATTAACGTGTTCTACCGGGATGTTCGGTTTGTAATTCCTTTGGTGCTCCAAATTTGGATGTACTTATCTCCAGTAATTTACCCGGTAGATCTGGTGCCAGAATGGTTGAAACCGTTTTATTTTATTAATCCAATGGCAATAATTATTGAGTCATATCGCAGGGTGGTCTTATATCAACAAATGCCCGATTGGAAATTTTTGGGATTGGCAGCCATTATCTCCGTGATACTCGTTTTTATCACTTATCCATATTTTAAACGGGCAGACCGACAATTTGCTGATTTAATCTGATCTTGCTTTGGAGGTTGTTATGCCAAAAGAGTCTGATTGTATAAATTCAGGGGCTGATTCGACCATTACTAGGAGACCTTTTCGGCGTTTAATCCAACGGGAAAAAGATGTAATTTGTGATCATATTGAAATCATTGAAAAGTTTCTTTGTTTGTGGAAACCTCTATTCTTCAAAGCAGAATTTGTTCGATTTTCGAATTTGCGTTTGTTTTTTCTAAGGCTATTAAAATTCACCGGAGATTTGGTGCTTGTCCTCCGAGATTTTCCAATGGTAAAAGTATTCTTATTAGAATCAGAAATTGGGCGGGTGGTTTTTGTTGGTCGAGAAATAGAAGAATTTAAGTATCTCTTTTGCCCATGTAATCCCATTACTTCGATCGATTCATTTTCAATTTGGTCCTGGGAATTGCCATCTAAAACTGCGGAATGGTTATCTTGTGATATAGAAATGGTGGTTCATGGTGTGAGTCGATTTTTTCCCTGGCGTGCAAAGACAGCTTATTACACAACTACTCCCAAATGGCTATCACAAGTCTTTGTCGTTCCTGAAGATTGTGAAGAACCTCCATCCGGCAAACGAATGCGGCAATTAAGAAAGATCTATAGAGATAATGGTCACCTTATTGATTATCATTTTTCAAGAGATGTTTCAGAATTTGATCACTTTTATCACCACATGTACGTTCCTTATGTAAGTAACCGGCATGGTGAATTTGTTTACGTCGAAACGTATGATTATCTCTATAAATGGTTCCTGAAAGGCGGACTTGTTGTTGTAACCTACGATGGAAAATCAATTGCCGGTTTGCTGTGCGCTGAAAATGGCGATTGTATGTTTGCAGCTGAAATTGGCCTGCTTGATGGTGACCCGAAATTACATGAGGAAGGATTCAGTCGTGTAGCATATTGGAGTACAGTGCAATACGCTCACGAACATGGATGCAAGTATTTTCAAATGGGGGGGTCTTATTCGATCCGCTCCAATGGAGTTTTTAATTTTAAATCAACATGCTGGTATAGCTTTGCAAGAGATTTTTATTTTTTTATCCGCAATGATTGGAGATTCTACTTGCAACAACCTTCTCACCAGTTTCTAGATTACCTAAACCAATGGGGAATTATTCATAAAGGCCATAATAATTATTATGCTGTGATTTTTGATGATGGGGAAAATAAGGATTCCGATAATTTGGATGAAGCGGTTAAGAAAGCTTATAGTGACGGATTAGATGGAATTGTTCACGTTATGCCAGGGAATAATGAATATATCCCATACTCCACACTTCATCATCAGAATCCTACCCAAGATTGGATTCATATGGGGCGCAATTGAAGAAATAGATTATGCCCTTTGACTTCAATTTAACACCGGTAACTGGACGCTAAATGGATAATCTACAAAGAGTTTATTTGTTGGTCTTTATCGATATTTGATCCATTAAGGAAAATTATTAATATGATTGATAATCCAAATGAAGTGAAACCAACCCATAAAGTGCGTAAGGGAATTCGGCATATTGTTTGGAGAGTGAAGGAATTCATTTACGATCATAATCAGTTTATTGAGCGATTATTATTAGTTTGGAAAGAGTTGTTTTTCTGGGCGGAATTTATCCAGCCAACATGGTTACGGTCTCTCTTGCTCAGGACTATTCAGATTGCTGGAGATATCGTTCTAATCCTGCGAGACTTTCCCCTAATAAAATTCCATATATTAAAAACAAATCGATACCAGATTGTTTTTGTGGGTCAAGAGGTAGAAGAATTCAAGTACTTATTTTTTCCTGAGCAGGAAATCCTTCAACATGATACTTATTCACTTCATTGTTGGAAAATCCCTGAGAAAGCCTCGGAATGGTTTAAGGTGGGAACAGACCTGGTGGTTATTTCTGTAAGCAAATATTTTCCTTGGCGTTTGAAAACTTCTTACAATGCTTCAACTCCAAAGTGGGTCTCTCAGGCCTTCAATATCCCAGAGAATTGTGATGAACCCCCACCCGGAAATAAAACGCGTACCCTGAGAAAAATATATCGCGAAAATAAAGGCCGGATTAATTACCGCTTTTCAAAAGATCCCGTTGATTTTGATCTTTTTTATAACCAGATGTATAAACCGTATATTTCAAATCGACATGGAGAATTTGTTTATATTGAGTCGTATGAGTATTTACGAAAATGGTTCTCGAAAGGTGGGGTGATTATTGTAAACTTCGATGGTGAACCTGCAGCAGGGATGCTAGTTGCCATCAACGATGATTGCTTGTATATCGCGGAATCAGGCATTCTAAATGGTGATCCCGAGCTTCACGGTGCAGGATTCTCTAGGGTATCTGTGTGGAGCTCTGTTCAATGGGCGAAATCACGAGGTTGTGAGAAAGTGCAGTTGGGGGGAACCTACGCATTTAGGTCAAATGGTGTTTATCAATTTAAGACTTTTTGGAATTCAATCACTGAAGGTTTTTATGGGTTTATTCGTAACGAATGGCGGATCCATTTAGAAAATCCAAAGGATGATTTGTTGGACGATTTAAATCATTTGGGCATAATTCATGAAAACAGGGATTCATATTATGCAGTTGTATTTCAAAGCAATGAATATGAAAACCTGGAGGAAAAACTAAAAGAAACTAAAGAGGCCATCAAAGACGGCTTGGCTGGGGCGGCCATAATATCATCTGGGGAAAAAGTTTATCTGAAGCAAACAGACCTTCGATCAGGTAATCAGGTGCCAGATAATGTTATGAAGGTAAGCAATGACATTGAAACGGACTAGTCAGAAAAATATGTTCAATAAATTTAAGAACTTCCTGTATACCCTGCTCTCCGATATTGTTCATTCCTGTAATAATAAGTTGGCTGAGGATCAGTCAGATGTCAATCATTTTCGGCAGAAGTCTTTAAGGTTCATTGGACAATTGGCTGCCCTTTTGCTTAATTTCCCAAAAATCGATACTTACTTAATTCGCTACGATTTTGGAAAGATAATTGTTGTAGGGGATGCATTTCGCGCAAATTCGATCAATAAGATTTTTGACAGCGATCATGGTTCTGCAATGGAAAAAATTGAACGTTCGTCTGTAATGAAATTGCCTGCATTAACGAAAAAATGGTTGACAGGTGAAACTCAAATGGTTGTATGTGCCCTGAGCCCTCTTTTTCCGCTTTCTTTTTCCGCGCCATATTCTATTTCTAGTCCATCTTTACTTCGTCAAATTCTAGAATTGCCTGAACAGATAGAGTCTCTGCTGGAGAAGCCCGAGCTGCGTCGAATTCGCAGACAAATTAACCGCGCCCAGCGATTTGAATTTGAAGCCCAATTCAGTCAAAAGCAACAGGATTTTGACTTTTACTATTGGCAAATGTATGTTCCATATATCCAAAAAAGATTTGGCGTTACAGCAGTTATCGAACCATTTGAGGTGCAATTTCAGGAATTCATTCGAGGAGGGTTGATTCTTGTTACAAAGGGGGGGGAACCGATATCCGGAATGTTAACCCGCGTTCAAGATAATTATTGTTATTACATCAATGTTGGCGTGTCAGAGTCCGGTCTTTCCATGCTGGAAGAAGGATTGTTTTCTTATAATTTATGGGAATTGATCCAATGGGGACACCAACAAGGAGCCAGATGGGTTGATTTTGGAGGATCAACCGCTTTTCAATCCGATGGCATCTTTCAATACAAAAGTAACTGGGGAGCTGATATTCGTTTATCCCGGTTTGCCATTAAGGATATGTTATTTCTGATGGGCGAGCCTTCTACGGAATTCATTGAGTTAATAAATAGGAAAGGCATAATTCATCACCATCAAGGAAAATTCTATCAGGCTCATTTCTTGAAAAGCCCAGAAGACACTTTTAACCCCATTTTGGATAAGAATTTGAAAAATGCCAAAAGGAGCAATTTATCAGGATTGGTGATAGCCTCTCCATTCTCAAAGAAATATTTATCATAATTTGAAAACAAGCAGCAAATTTGTTCTTCAGGTACAGGTTTCTCAATCTACAAAGGGGTAGAATTTGAAATCAATCTATTACAAGATTAAAGTAAAGCTTAATTCATGGATGGATGCTTTAATCCGCTTTTCGAGTTTTCAAATGACAAAAGCGGCGCCTATCTCCAATGCCCATTTTCGTAATTTAATCCAGGGATTATTTGGCTTTCTTGGAAATATGGCGTCTTTGGTAAAAATGTTTCCTCGGATAGAAGCATTCGAAGTTAACCACACATTGGGGAAATTCATCTTCTTGGGAATTCAAGAGAAAGAGATGCTGATGTTTTTACGGCATCTTGATCCAGATATATCGGATATAAATCCATTACTGATTGGAAAGTGGAATCTTTTTTCCCTGCCGAAACAAGTAACTCACTCTTTAAATAATGGCTATGATATGGTTGTTTTCCAGGTGAGTCCACTATATCCTTTTCAATTTCGAACTCGGTATCAATTAAAAACGCAGGTAGCCGTAGAGCAGGTCCTATATTTACCAGATTCCGTTGAAGAATTTCTACACGGTGGAAAATATCGAGAAATTCGCAGATTAATCTATCGAGCGGAAAGGGAAGGAATTACTTACCAATTTTCCCGAAAGAAAGAGGATTTTGACCTGTTCTATTACCAGATGTATTCTAAATATGTACAGGAACGCCATGGGATGTTCGCCGTGGTAAACAGTTATGAATTACTCTGGGAAGAATTCCAGCAAGGTGGTTTGCTCATGTTGTACAAAGGAGATCTGGAAATTGCGGGGTCTCTTGTTCAATCATTTGGAGATTTTGGAATTGGTTCGGAGGGTGGGGTATTGGAGGATCGAGCTGACATTATTCCAAAAAAAATTTATTCATTGCTGGTTTACTTCTCTCTTGAATGGGCAATTAAACAAGGGATCAAACGATTTGATTTGGGAAATTCTTATGCATATCGGAATAATGGAGTGTTTCGATTTAAGAATTCATTTGTTCCAGTTGTGGAGCCTCAATATCGATTCAATATTCCTGTTCGCATGATTCTTATGGATCAGCTTTCAAAAGATTTACAAGCAGCACTAAATAATGCTGGTTTGATCATAAGACATAAGAATAATTTTTGTGGTGTATTGTTAAGTGATATAGTGGATCATTATAATGATAATACTTATTCTGATGATCTGAAAAAATCAATTAACGATGGTCTGGCTGGTTTGGTTGTAGTTACACCAAATCAAAATAAATTTATTAAGGCATAAGAAGAAACCGGAAATCAGGTCTAATATTATGAGAATGATAGATTTTTCCCATGTTTCAAAAAGTTATCAACTTGGCGCTTACCGTACAAGTCTTCGAGAAGCATTGACTGATGCTGGCCGAAGATTTATCCGTTCTGGGATGAGAAAGAATGAAAAGGGAATCTTTTGGGCTTTAAATGATGTTAGTTTTCAGGTAGAAGAAGGTGAAGTATTAGGAATTATCGGACATAATGGTGCTGGGAAGAGCACTACTTTAAAATTACTTTCAAAAGTCACCTTTCCAACAAGCGGTCACATTCAAACCCAGGGCAGAATGGCGGCTTTAATCGAGTTGGGGGCTGGTTTCCATCCAGATCTGACTGGTCGGGAAAACGTTTATCTGAATGGTTCGATTCTGGGATTGAAGCGAATTGAAATTGATAACTCTTTCGAAGAAATTGTAGAGTTTGCCGAACTAAGAAAGTTCATTGATACACCTGTTAAGAGATACTCTTCTGGTATGTATGTGCGTTTGGCATTTTCTGTAGCGGCTCATGTTAGAGCGGATTTACTGCTGGTTGATGAAGTATTATCTGTGGGTGATATGTCATTTCAATTAAAATGCCTGGCAAAGATGAATGAGTTGCGAGATAGCGGTACAACCATTGTGTTTATTTCGCACAATCTTCAGAGTGTTTCTAGTTTTTGTAAGCGAGCGATATTATTGCAAGATGGACAAATAGTAACTGAAGGAAAACCACCTGAGGTTGTTCAGTATTATCGAGATATTGAGCGAAAACGAACGCTCCATGCATTTGAGCAAGAGCCATTCAAAGATTCTCCGGTGGTTACAGATCAAATCCCAGTTGTTCTGGATAAGATTGAACTTTTAAATCATTCAAGAGAAGTGCGTTGTGAATTTTCTCCTGAAGAGCAAATCATTGTCCGTTGCCAATACCATGCGAAACAAGAAATAAATGATCCAAGATATGTTGTTCAAGTCAGGCGCGCGGATGGGCTCTTATGTACCAGCTTTTCCAGTGAAGGGTTTTATGGAAAGGTGAATTCAAAAACCAACCAATTTGAAGTTCGCGTTGGACCTTTATTCTTGCAGCCTGACTATTACTCCTTTCATTTTTTCATCGCGAACAATAAAAGTGGCGTCGTTTTTGCAAAATTGGGGGATGAGATGTTTCAGATTGTGGGAGAAATGAAGAATGGTGAAGGAGGGATCGTTATTCCCCGTAGTAATTGGAGTTAGGCGGCCAGGTATCTGTTTATATCAATTAAATGCTTGTCTTCTCGAAAGAGTGATAGATTTATGATCAGTTATCACCATCCAAACTACATAGACTCATTATCAGAATTTGGTGAACCGCGCGCTCTACCAGGATGTGGGGGTTGGTTGTTAGAACGTAAGATCACTGGTTCAGAGTATTCAGATTGTATGGGGGCTTATCCAATTTTCTGCTGTGATAATTGGACAAAATTGCTCGAAGAAGTCGCTGGGTTAAATTCAAATTTGGTAGCTGTTACCCTGGTAACAGATCCTTTTGCCAATCTCGATTTGGAAAAAATGAAAGCATGTTTTATGAGCAAGTTTATTGCTTTCAAGCAGCACTATATTGTAGACCTTGAAATTCCTATAGAAGAAATTGGAGGGAAACGCCGGCGCAGACATGCTCGTAGGGCGTTGAAGAAACTGGATATTGAGGTCATCGAATCGCCAGTCGATTTAATTGATGATTGGATGAATGTATACTCAGTATTAATAGAGAAACACCAAATAAATGGTATTAGAGCTTTTTCACGCCAATCATTTCTAAAACAATTCAGTGTCCCAGGAACTATTATGATCCGGGCTTTGTATGAAGGAGAAACTGTCGGATCACAAGTTTATTTTTACCAGAATGATGTTGTTCACGCCCATTTAGGTGCCTGTACCCCAAAAGGATATACCCTTGAAGCGACTTACGCGATAGATTATTTCTCTTTTGAGTATTTTAAAGGAAAAGCGAAATGGCTGAACCTGGGTGGTGGAATAGGAGTAACTAATGGTGAGTTGGACGGATTAAGCCAGTATAAAAGTGCCTGGGCCAGCCATACGCGAACAAGTTATTTTTGTGGAAAAATCCTGAATTATGACCGGTACAATGAGCTGGTAAAAAGCAGAAATGCCATTGAAACCAACTATTTTCCAGCATATCGATATGGCGAATTCTAGTTTGTAGATTAACTAATAGAAAAAGAGGGCAAAATGAAAAAAAGCATTGAAGACCTGGCCATATTTGGTGGAAATCCTTCATTTTCTCACTCTTTACATGTTGGACGCCCAAATATCGGAAATCGCGAAAAATTGATGGAGCGGATCAACCACATCTTGGATTCACGATGGCTAACCAATGATGGCGTTTTGGTTCAAGAATTTGAAAAGAAAATCGCAGAAATTGTTGGGGTAAAACACTGCATCGCGATGTGCAATGCTACAATCGCGTTGGAAATAGCCATTCGGGCGCTTGAGCTGAAGGGTGAAGTTATTGTTCCTTCTATGACTTTTGTGGCCACTGCTCATGCTTTGCAGTGGCAAGAAATTACCCCAGTTTTTTGTGATATCGATCCGGTTACCTGTAATATTGATCCTCGAAAAATTGAACAAATGATAACTCCACGGACAACTGGAATCATTGGAGTTCATCTTTGGAGTCGCCCTTGTGATATAGAGGAGATGGAAGAAATAGCAAGGCGAAACAATTTAAAATTGGTCTATGATGCTGCTCATGCTTTTGGATGCTCATATAAAGGGGAAATGATTGGTAATTTCGGGGATGCAGAAGTTTTTAGTTTTCACGCGACTAAATTCCTAAACTCAGCAGAAGGCGGCGCAGTAGTAACCAACAACGATAATCTTGCGCAAAAAATCCGCTGGATGAAGAACTTTGGCTTTGAAGATGTTGACCTGGTCGTTCACATTGGCACCAACGGGAAGATGAATGAATTTTCAGCCGCAATGGGATTGACTTCTCTTGAAAGCCTGGATGAAATCATAGACGTAAATCGCCAAAATTATCATTCATACCTTGATAGACTTTCTGATATTCCTGGTGTGACACTTGAAAGATTTAATGAAGTTGAAAAGTGTAATTTTCAATATATTATTCTGCGGATCGATGAAAAAATCTCAGGGTTGAGCCGCGATTTGATAAAAGATGTTCTTTGGGCTGAAAATGTTTTAGCGCGCCGCTATTTTTATCCCGGCTGTCATCGAATGGAACCTTATCGTTCTTATTTTCCCCATGCTGGGCTGATGTTGCCTGTTACGGAGCGTTTAGCAGACCAAGTGCTGGCATTGCCTACCGGTACCGCGGTGGGAAAAAAGGAAATAAATGAGATAGCAAGTATTATTCAATTTTTAATTGAAAATAGTGAACTGGTAAACCGTAAGTACCAAGATCTATCAGCCGATGTGTAATTTCATTTTTTTTGGCTTTATGTAAAGGAAGATCTGTGAACACACCCAAAGTATCAGTGATTATTCCAACCTATAATCGGGCCAAAATGGTAGGTCGGGCGATTGACAGTGTCCTTGCGCAAACTTACCCGAATGTTGAAATCATCGTGATTGATGATGGTTCCACGGACGATACGCGGCATGTGTTAGGCAAGTATGGAAGCCAAATCATCACTCTGTTTCAATCAAATGGAGGAGCAGCAAACGCCCGTAATCATGGCTTGCGTATAGCTTCCGGAGAATTTATAGGATTCTTGGATTCGGATGACTATTATTTGCCAGATAAGATTGAAGTGCAAGTCAAATACTTGTTTGAAAATCCGGAGATTGATATTGTTCTTTGCAACTTTTTATACATTGATAAGATCAATAATGCTTATCATAAAGCGGGTGGAGAACTTTTCAATAATATCCTCACTGATATTTTATGGCGAGACACATATGGATTGTTCCCGCCATTAATTGCCCTATTTAGGAAAAAATGTCTGGATGATGTTCCAGAATTTGATGAGAATTTGACCAAAAGGGAAGAACAAGATTTTTGGTTGCAGATGGCCCTTGCTGGGCATAAGTATGGATTAGTCAAGAAAATACTTTGTGGTTGGGTAACTGGAGAACATTCAAAGGGAAAGGCGATCGATGACCTTGAACGAAATATGATGCATATTCTTGGAAAGGTTTTTAGCCACCCCAAATTACCAGAAGATGTAAAGCAACTCAGGAACGAAATTTACGCAAGGAATTATCTCAATATCGCGGCTCTGTTTTTCCAAATGGAAAAAATAAAAGAACCTGAAAGAAAATCATTTCTAAAAAGGTATATTGAATTATCCTTTACAGGCGTTAATGACATATCCACTTGGAGAGAAGAAACAATCAATAGAGCGGTTTACTTAGTTGAAGATGTTGACCCTGAGCACCCCGAACAACTAATGGCAGAATTTTTACCTGATTCAGTAAATCCAAAGGTTCGTGCACACTTATTCAGTAAAATGTATCTTATTCGCGCTTTTAATGCGCGAGATTTGGGGAACCGGATGGATGTTGTTAAATATTCCGTTAAAGCAATTTTTCAGGATTACCGGATTTTACGCCGTTCAAATGTTATTTCTCTTATCTTCCATGCTCTAACCAAATAACCAAAAATGCGTCGTTCATCCACCTCTCACCCCCTGGTTTCAGTGATTATTCCGACCTACAACCGGCCGGATTATTTAGTTTTAACGGTGGAAAGTGTTCTATCACAAACTTATCAAAATATAGAAATTATTGTTGTGGATGACGCCTCCACGGATAATACACCTCAGTTAATGGCTGCTTATAGAGATCGGATTCACTATCTGCGTGAGCCAGTAAACACAGGTGGTGAGCAGGTCATTCTAACCGGTCTTGCGGCGGCAAAAGGAAAGTACATCAATTTTCTTGATCATGATGACTTGATGTATCCGCAGAAAATTGCCCGCCAGGTGCAAAGAATGGAAGCGGATGATCAATTAAGCATGGTTCATTGCGGCTACCACCATATTGATGAAAATGGCCAATTGCTGGAGACGATTACAAATCTGCCCGAAGGATATGTTTTGGATGAGCTCTTGCGCGGAGATTTTGTCTGGTCTGGAGCGCCTCTCATCCGGCGAAGTTGTATTGACCAATCGGATATTGCGACGAGTCTGTTCTGGTGTTCCGCAGATTGGGCCAGGGTGTTGGCTATCAGCTTGCTAGGAAAGCCGGTCGGATGCATTCAACAACCTTTAGGTGCGTATCGTATTCTTCCCTATAGTGATATTAGCAATGTTCAAGGACTGGAAGAATGGGTTATCCCCCTCTTAGAACAAGTCTTTTCTCATCCATTATTTCCAAATGAGTTAATTGGGTTAAGGGCCGAGGCGTTTGCGCGCATGCGCTTTTTCCTTGCTTGCCGGTACTATGCTTCGCACCAATGGGAGGATGGAAAAAGAAACCTTGAAGCGGCTGTATTGGGTTTCCCGGAGGTGTTTCGAAATCCGATTGCGCTTGTCGATCGATTGTGCGAGGATGCATTAAGTGTTCGAGTAATTGACGCGGAGGAGTTCATTCATGGAATGCTTAATAACTTATCCGCCCCCACAAATTTTATTGCTGATCTACAACCCCAGCTGTTATCACGGATCTATTGCGGAATGGCGTTGCGCTTATTGGCAAGAGGTATGAAAAGCGAAGCGTTTACCAATTTTGAAAAGGCATATAATTGTGAGCCAGAATTATTCACACAACGGCAAATGTATACTGACTTGATCGTTCGGTATAGTTTGCTTTTACCGGTGAAAGATAAAATAAGTTTTCTCCAGGATGTGATCAGTTTATGGCCGGGAAAACAGCCTTTCGTTTCTTCGCAGAGAAGGTATCTAATGGGTTGGTTCTTTACTTCTTTAACGATTTACGAATATGCCACCAATCCTTTGCCAATTCACACTTTAAAGAACGGAATTAAAGCTTTATTTCACAGCCTTGGCGCCATAAAGAACAAAGAATTCCGGAGGACGATGGCCAGTGCTTTTCAAGGGATTTTTCAAAGTTTGGTTTAACCTCCCTTTTTTGATTTTTAATTCCATTTGAATTTTCCTGAAACCACCGGATTATACAGAAAAACTCATGTCTTTAGATGTGGGGAGTATAAATGGATAATTGGATTTGTATAATTATGTCAAATAAGGTAAAATAAGGATTAAAATAGTCCCTCTTGGGTCAGGAATTCACCATGAATATAAATTATAAGGTCAGCCGGAGAGAGTTTCTCAGAATGGCTGGCCTCGTTGCTTTAACGACAATTTCTGGTAAATTCATATCCGCCTGTGGACCTCTGATCCAGAATCTGGGAAATGATGAATTAGTTTCTCCAAGACAGCCGGTCGATCTTCATATCAATTTAAAAGCTCAGACTGATCAAACACAAATTTTTTCAGGCCAACCAACCAATGTATGGCGATATTCAGCTGAAATCCTCAGTGGAAACCCATCGTCAATACAAACCATCCCAGGTTCCTATTTGGGACCAATTATCCGGGCAGAATCTGGACAACGAGTGAAAATCGATTTTGAAAATGACCTACCGGAGGAAACCATTATCCATTGGCATGGGATGCATGTTCCTGCTGAAATGGATGGGCATCCAAAAGATGTGATCCGCAGAGGTAATGTATTTAACTATGAATACACAATCTCGAATCGGGCAGGCACTTACTGGTATCACCCCCATCCGCATGGAAGAACTGGACCCCAGGTATACGCTGGTTTGGCAGGGTTACTGATTGTGTCCGATGAGGAAGACCAGGCTTTAGGATTGCCTTCCGGTGAATTTGACATTCCTATGGTTATTCAGGACCGCACATTCGATCAAGATAACCAATTGGTTTATCTTTCAAATTCAATGATGGGAACCATGACCGGATTTCTTGGGAATCAAATCCTTGTAAATGGATTCCCAGATTATTCGATTTCAGTTGATCGAAGGGCATACCGGTTGCGCATATTAAACGGTTCCAATTCGCGGATCTATAAACTTGCCTGGGACGATGGAACGCCACTGAATATTATCGCTACGGATGGAGGGTTGTTACAAAAACCAATCAGTGTCCCTTATGTGACATTGGGCCCGGCGGAGAGGGTGGAGATCTGGGTCAATTTCAACCAATGGGCAGCTGATACTGAACATCACTTGATCAGCCTGCCGTGGGCGGGGAACAGCACACCGGGAATGCAAGGTATGATGGGGAATTCTTTTTCTCCAATACCCGATGGAACAGAATTTGAAATACTCAAAGTCTTGATTGGTGAGAAGAGTTATCCCGGAGAAGTATTGCCTGATCAATTGAGCATCTATTCATGGTTGGATGAATTAGATTCAATCAATCGGAAATCGCCGCGCAACTGGGAATTCGGCATGAACCGCATGCAGTGGACGATCAACAATCGCACGTTTGAGATGGAACATGTTGCCAAAAGCGAGATAGTCAGAGAAGGAGATCAAGAAACCTGGATTATTGAAAATCGAAATTCTGGAATGGGGATGATGGGTGGGATGCAAATGGCTCACCCGGTCCATATCCATGGATTGCAGTTTCAAGTTATCGAACGCCAGGTGGAGAGAGAATTTGATTGGGTTTGGCAATCCGTCGCGGAGGGATTCTTGGATCTGGGTTGGAAGGATACCATCCTGGTTATGCCTGGGGAAAGAGTAAAAGTATTAATCCGTTTCGAAGACTTTGAGGGGTTGTATCTGATTCATTGCCATAATTTGGAGCACGAAGATCAAGGCATGATGCGCAATTTCCTTATCAAATCCGCATGATCTCGAATATAATTTTTGAATGGCAACATATGTGCCCGGCCAAATTTTAATTCCCTGGCTTAATCCCCGCCTTGAATTGCGCTTGGCTGCTTCGAAAGGATTGGGGTTATACACTCGCGCAAATATCCATCAAGGCGAAGAGGTGATTCGTTGGGGTGGTACAATATTTTCCCGAAAAGATATTTTTAATGGAAAAGTAAATCCGGAGACGATTGCCATCATTGGTCAAGATCTATACCTGGCAGATCCAATTGGCACGTTGCCCATGCTTGATTATCCGCTTAATCATTCATGCGATCCAAATCTGTGGATGAAGGATGAAATCACCTTAATCGCGAGAAGACAAATAGTAGAAGATGAAGAAGTCACTGCAGATTATTCTTTTTGGATGTATGAGCAGAATTGGGTTTTAGATAACTGCCAGTGCGGATCTCCCTTGTGTCGAAAAAGAATTACAGACCAGGATTGGTTATTACCCGAACTGCAAATCCGATATGCCGGTCATTTCTCACCATTCATCAATGAATTGATCTCCAAGAATTAGGTCGCTAGCGCAATTTTTCTCAAAGATAATACTTCGATATATATACCTGGCCTTTTCAGGGGGGATTGATGAAATGAGCCGAAATACAAATTTTTTACAAAAT
>Ga0209269_1001081_pt1 | contig 16398 bp, 10 predicted proteins | sample MTBAKMMethaMetaG_FD_187455 | JGI IMG/M metagenome (GOLD analysis project Ga0209269, IMG submission 187455) | Enrichment culture microbial communities from Arthur Kill intertidal strait, New Jersey, USA, that are MTBE-degrading - MTBE-AKM (Arthur... | ecosystem: Environmental > Aquatic > Marine >... | reverse complement strand
TCGGCAGGGTCGAAGAGGGTGGTGACCAGGATCACCGGGATCGCCGGGTGCTCCTGCTTGATCCGCCGGCAAAGGTCGTAGCCGTCCATCCCGGGCATCAGGATGTCGCTCAGGACGATATCCGGGCGGCCCGCCCCGATCCGCCGGAGCGCCGCCTCGCCGTCCGCCGCCAGGGTGACGTCATACCCTTCCTGCTCAAGCATATACCTGAGGAACTCGGCCTGTGTCCTGCTGTCCTCCACGACCAGAACGCTGATCGCCGGTCTCGTCTGCATCTCTTCCATCTCATCCCTCCCTCTATCCCTCAGCGGCGCACCAGGCGGCGGATCGTCCTCAGGAAATCCCCGGTCTTAAAAGTGCTCTTAACGATATAGGCATCTGCCCCGACTGCCATCCCCTGCGCCCGGTCCTCGGGCGAGTCGAGCGAGGTGACCAGCACCACCGGGATGCGGTTCTGATCGCCGGCGCGGATCTTCTCGGTGAGCGTAAAACCGTTCATCCGGGGCATATCCACGTCTGAAATGACCATATCAAACTCATATTCCTTAAGCCTTCCGAGTGCGTCGATGCCGTCCACGGCGGTCTCCACCCGATATCCGGCCCCCTCAAGGACCTCCTGCAGCAGGACCCGCGAGGTAACCGAGTCCTCCACGACCAGGACCCTCAGGGCGGCCTCCCCGGCGGGTACCGGCAGGGGGGCGGACCGCTCCGCCTGCATGGCGTCCTGGATCAACTCCAGGGGATCGAGGACAAGGGCCACCCTGCCGTCGCCCAGGATCACCGCCCCCTCGATCCGCCTGACCGAGCGGAGCTGGGCCCCGAGCGGCCGGACGGCGATCTCCTGCACCCTGATCACCTCGTCGACCATGCAGGCGATCTGCCCTGCCCCGTAGGCGATGATGACGATGGGCATCGGGCGCACCTCGCCGGACTGAGGGCCGGAGCGGGGGATCCCCAGGGCGTCGGTGAGCCTGATCACCTCGATCGCCTCTCCCAGGAGCTGGACCGTCGACCGGCCCCGGGATAGGGTCAGAGAGTCCGGGCGCACCCTGAGGACCTGTTTCACCTGCTGCATGGGAAGGACGTAGACCTGCCGCTCTGCACGGACCAGCAGCCCCCTGAGCGTCGTCATCCTCACCGGGACAGAGAGGGTGATCGCCGTCCCTTTCCCCGGCGCCGAGGAGACCGTCACCTTCCCGCCGAGACGGGAGACGCTGTCCTCCACGATCGCAAGCCCGAGCCCCCGCCCGGAGAGGTCGGTGACGACGCGGCTTGTCGTCAGCCCTGACCTGAAGATAAGCCAGACCGCCTCGCTGTCCGTGAGGGCCGCATCCTCGCCGGGCGTGATCACCCCGGTATCGACGGCAGTCCGCCGGATCGCCCCGCTGTCGATGCCGGCACCGTCGTCGGCCACCTCGATCCCGACCCTGCTTCCCGAGCGTGGAAAGACACGGATCCGCACCGTCCCGCCGGCCGGTTTTCCCTGTGCAGCCCGGGTCGCCGGGTCCTCGATCCCGTGATCGATGCTGTTGCGGATCAGGTGCATGATCGGTTCGCGCAGGGCGTCCAGGATCCGCCGGTCCACCTCGATCTCCCCTCCCTCGACCACCAGCTCGACCGATTTCCCCGAGGTGCGGGAAAACTCCCGCACGAACGCCGAGAAAGGCGCAAGCACGCTCGAGGCCGGGAGCAGTGCTGCGTCGTGGACCAGGTCTGAGATCTCGGCGGCTCCGGCCTCGAGCGCCGCCCGGTCGATCTCCATCTCACGGGCGTGAGCGGCAAGGTCGTGCTGCAGGGAGATGACGAACTCCCGGTTGTACTCCAGGAACTCGAAGACCCGCTGGAGCGGCAGGACCAGGTCCGGGGGGATCCCTGCTTTCTCCTCCCCGAACGCCCGCCTGCGGATCAGGTTCAGGTCGTTAAAGCCCTGGGAGTGGTTCCAGTGCCAGAAGGTGAAGCGGGCCGTCATCTCCTCGAGTTCACGCACCCGTTGCGCAAGGGAGAGCCTGGCCGTGAGCAGACCGTCCGCCCCGGTGGTCAGCCTATCGAGCTTCTGGGCGGCGATCCTGACCGTACCGCCTGCCTCGCCGCCGGCGCGGTCCGCCGCCGCGAGAGAAGCCCCGTTCTCCCTGGGGGGCGGGGCGGTTTTTTGAGCACCTGACGGCTTTCCGCTGCCTGAAAGGGCCCGAAGCGCCCCGATGATCTCGCCGGAGGGGACCGGCGGCCTCTCCCCCTGGAGAAGCGCCTTCACCACCGCAAGCGTCCGGTGGAAGAGGTCGAAGTCGTCGAGGCCCGGGGCGTACTCGCCCCGCTTCACCAGGGAAAAGACGGATTCGAGGGTCTGGCAGACCGACTCGATCTCCCTGAGGTTCACCGCACGCGCCGCTCCCTTCAGGCTGTGGATCCTGCGGTAGACTGCTTCGACCGTCGCGGGCTCCAGCCCGGACTTCTCGAGTTCGATCAGCCCCCCGGTGATCGATTCAAGGTACTCCCCCGCCTCCTCGCGAAAGGTATCGAGGAGGCGGGCGCGGAATGCATCGTCTGATCCGGTCATGCCCGTCGCATCAGACCCTGTACTGCTGGGTGATCCTCTTCAAGCGGTTGCCGAGTTCGTGCAGGTCCTCGGCGGTCTTCTCCGCCTTGTGGGTGGTCTCAAGGTTCTTCTGGGCCGCATCGCGGATGTTCTCCATCGCACGGGAGATCTGGTCGACCCCCGAGGCCTGTGTCTGGATCGAAGCTGCGATCTCGATGACCTCCTGCGAGGTGTCGGCGATCGAACGGGCAAGCACCTCGATCGCCTCCTGGGCGTTGCTCGTCAACCGGGCGGCGTCGGCGACCGACCTGATCCCCTGCTCGGTCGAGACCGCCGTCGAGGAGACACCCCGCTGGATATCGGTGAGGATGACCCTGATGTTTGCGGTCGCCTTCTTCGACTGCTCGGCGAGGTTATGGATCTCGTTCGCCACGACCGCAAACCCTTTCCCGAACTCGCCGGCCTTTGCGGCCTCGATGGAGGCGTTCACCGCGAGCAGGTTGGACTGTTCGGAGATGTCGGTCACCGTGGCGATGATCTCGCCGACCGCCTGGCTCTGCTCTGAGAGCCTGATGACGTTCATCCTGATCATGTCCATCTGCTGCTGGATCTGGTTCATGCCGTCCAGGATCTCGCGCACCGACTTCTGGCCGCCCTTCGAGACGTCCAGGGCCCGCATCGCCTTCTCCGAGACATCTTTCGTCTTCTGGTTCACCAGCTCGGTCTTCTTCCGAACGCTCTCGACCGAGTCGGAGGTCTCGTTCACCGTCGCCGCCGTCTGTGAACTCGCGGCGGAGAGCTGGCTCGTGACCGCCAGGATCTCGTTCGATGCAAGGGAGAGGACCGAGACACCCTCGTAGAGTTCCTCGCTGATCAGCTTCATCAGCCGCGAGAGCTCGATCCCGATGGTGTTGAGGGCGTCGCGGTAGGCGACAAACTCCCCGGCAACCGGGATATTCTCGTTGAACCGGGCGGTGAAGTCGCCGGAGGCGTAGAACCTGGCAAGCCGCATCGCCTCGTTCACCGGTTCGGTGATCGATTCGAGCGTGCGGTTGAACCCGGCGATGATCATCCGGTAACCGCCGCGGAACGCCTTTTCGTCGCCGCGGATCGAGAGGTCGCCGGCGCGGGCGGCGTCCGTGAGTTTGATCGTCTCCTTGTGGAGATGGTCGAGGGACCTGACCATCAGGGTGAGGGCGGGCCTGATCTCGTCGCCCTCGTCGGTGACCGGGAACTCCGTGACATACTCGCCGAGGGCGATCTTCTTTAAGTTCCCGACGACGTTCGTCTGGAGGTCGCCGGCGAACTCGTCCATCGTTTTCGCCATGACGCCGATCTCGTCCTGGCGCCGGATGTTGAGTCGGGCGGAGAGGTGGCCGTTGCGAAGTTCTTTGAGCATGAGAACGACCTGCTGGAGGGGGTCGGAGATCGAGCGGCCGAAGAGGATGGCGATTGCAACGCCCATGGCGACGGAAGCGAGGAGGACGACGATGATCGTGTTCCTGATGGTGTCGATCGGCCCGGTGAAGTCGGAGAGTTCGGCGCGCGAGACGATGTACCAGTCGAGGGGCTCATAGTAGGTGTAGGCGTCGATGATGTCGGTGCCGTCGATCTGGTGGCGGATCACCCCGACCTTGTTCTCCAGCATCTCCTGGACAAAGCCCTCCCCGGACCAGTTCTCGCCTTCAATGGAGGGGTGGACGAGGACCTGGCCGGTGCTGTCGGTGACGAACATATAGCCGTTTTTCCCGATGACCGTCTCCCTCAGGCTTGCCTTGACGACGTCGAGGGTCTCCTCTTCCTCGGTCCCGACGAAGAGCACCCCGACGGTCCTGCCTCCGCTGTCCTTTATCGGCTCATATGCCGTGACATAGCGTTTGCCGAAGAGGTCGCGGCTCCCGTAGTAGGTCTCCCCCTGGTTCACGACGACGTCGTAGACGTTCTGGGTCAGTTCGGTCCCGACCGCCCGCGTCCCGTCGGTCCCGATGACGTTGGTGGAGATCCGGACGGCGTGGTCGTCGAAGACCTGGAAGACCGTCGCCGCCCCGCCGACCAGGGACTGGACCTGGTCGACGATCTCGAAGTTGTCGTTGATGACATACGGGTTGCCGTCGGCGCCCACCAGCACCAGTCGCCCGTTGATCACCTCGGGGGTGCCCCGGGCGTAGAAGTTCTCCCGGAGTACGTTGAGGTCGCTGTTCACCTTGTTACGCGTGAGTTTGTAGACGTCGTTGGTCCACCCCTTCGCGTCGTGCACCTGCGTCTCAAGCAGCGTCTCGATCTGTTCGTTGATCACCCCGCTCGAACTGGTGTATGCCACCAGCCCGAGCATGAGCGCCGGGATGATCGCGAGAAAGAGGCAGATGACAAGGATCTTTGTCCCGACTTTCATGTCTGAAAAAAACGCGAACATGCTGTTATCCGTCCCACGTGCTCTGTGTTACTCATAGGGAGATTCACATGGGCGGATAAATAATGATCCGTTGTAAAATCAATGATTTTTTGCCGGGTTATGCGGAAACCCGGGCATTTCTGAGATGATTTCGATCGAAAACCAGATCCGGGATGAGAGCGGCTGTAATCCCGGATCCCTGTTCCCCGGTTATTTCCCGGCCTCCGAGATCACCAGCCCGCGATCGGCAAGGATCGCCGCTGCATCGAGGACGAAACGCGAGCCTTCCGCAACGCCGAGGAGGTAGCGCTCCCCGATAGGCGTCGAACCGGGATCGACGGGAGAGAGATCGCCGGTCGGCGTGGTGCCGATGTCGGTGATGTAGTCGGCGAGGATGCCGAAGGTCATCGTCCCGTCGGTGAGGACGATGACCCGGTTGAGGTCGGTCAGTCCTTCCTCCGGGATCGAGAAGACTCTGCGGAGATCGACGACGGAAATGATCTCCCCCCTGACGGCACAGATCCCGGCGATAAAATCGGGCACCCCCGGAACCGGGGTGATCTCGCGGATGATGAAGACCTCGCGAACATAGCGCGTCTCGACGGCATATTCGCGAGAGGCGAGCCTGAACGTGAGGATCTCCGAGAGTGCAGCCTCGTGCGGCTCCTCCTCGGGCTGCGCAAGCGCCCGGGCACGGTTCTGGAGGAGTTTTCCGGCTCTTTCGAGGTCGAACGGCGGCGCCTCAACCTCTGCTCTGGCAGGGGCGGCGGGGGGGAGGGGCACACCCTCGCCCCCTGCGGCAAGGAGTGCGGCGAGGTCGTGGATGAGGACGGTCCCGTCTTCGGTCAGCAGCACGCCGGGCGGCGAAGGGGCGGGGAGGGGGACCGGGCTCTCCTGCACCCCCTTCACCCGGTCCACCCGGAGGGCGGCGCAGCTCCTGACGATGACAAGGAAGTCGGTGGAGAGAGGGGAACGGTCGGGAAGGCCGAGAAGTATCCTCGCCGAGTAGACCGGGATGTGGCGGCCGTGGAGGTTCAGGGTGGCGGGGGCGCCCTTCTGCCCGGGCTGCAGTGCCACCATGCCGACGACCTGTTTGACCTCTGAGAGGGGGAGTGCACAGACGATCCTCTCGACGGTAAAGAGCAGGAGGTGCGGGTGGCTCATGGTTGATCGAAGATTGCCCGCGAGCGGGTTAAAAGTTTGCGGGTGCGGCCGGGAGGTGAATTCGCCTCCGGCCCAGGGCGGCGATCCGGCCGGCAGCATGGTGGAGGTGCAGGGCCTCGCGGACCGGTTCACTTCAACGATCCGGCGAACCCTGCCGATGCATCGAGAGAGAGCGAAAGTCGCCTCGCCTGTTATCCGATCATTGAGCACATGGCGCATAGGATCAGAACGGCACAGAAATTCTTTTTTCATCCCGGTGGACCGTTTCAGACGGCTGGCAGGCACCACAACACGGTTCAGACCGGAACACGGGCCGCACGAAAAGATCAGGTTTATTTCCTGCCGGGATTTATCCGATAACCATGAACAAGAAAGTCGTCCTGTGTGCGATGACCCTCCTCATCGCCGTGCTGATCTGCGGATGTACGACCACCGCCCCTCAAGAAAGCACCGTTCCTGCTGCTGCCGAAATCCCGAGCCTTACCGGTAACTGGACCGGCAGCATGGCAGGCTACGAGTACGGAGCGGGCTACACCAACTTTTCCGGCTACACCATCACCATGAGCGTCACCGAACAGAGAGACCGGATCTTTTCGGGAACGTTCATCTTCACGAACGAGAGCGGGTTCCACGTCTGGGAGAACGCGCCCTTCGCCGCGGTGATCGGCCGTGACGGCAGGACGATTACGATGATCGAGGACGGCGGAGGATATACTTCAGGCTCCATCATCTCATCCGACGAGATAGAACTCATCTACGCCGATGGAAACGACCCCTTCAACATCGCGATCAACGTCCTGAAGCGGAGTTGAGAAAGACCCCTTTTTTTCTTTTTATGAACTGCTTCCAACCGCCTGATCTACGCTCCCCGCGGGGTTTGATCGCAACGGCAGGCCAGCGAATTTTATTTCAATCCAACAATATATTTATGCCGTGACGGCAGATAGCCCTCCATGTCGCCATCTCGACGATACGCGTATTTTTTCCTGATTGCGGTGCTGACCGGAGCGCTGGCCCTGGCCGCCGGCTGCCTCTCAGAACCCGAAGACACATCCGGAGATCTGACCGGCCCGGCCACGCCGGCTGCCCTGACCTACTACACCGAAGACCTCCCGCCGTATAACTACCTGGAGAACGGCACCCTGCAGGGGATCGCCGTCGACCTGCTCGAGGCGATCACCGAACAGATGGGTGAGAAGGTACCCCGTGACGAGGTGCGCCTCGCCCCCTGGACCGAGGGCTACACGGCGGCCCTCACGCAGAATGCGACGGTGCTCTTCACCATGGCACGAACGCCCGAGCGGGAGACATCTTTCAAGTGGGTCGGGCCGATCTCTACTGATAGATATGTCCTTTTTGCCGGACGTGACCGGGCTATCGCCGTCGCCGGCCCGGACGACCTGAAGAACTACCGGATCGGGGTGATCGCCGACGATATCTCAATCCAGCAGCTCCTCGATCTCGGGGTGGACCGGAGCCGGCTCGTACAGGAAACGAACGTCTCCGCGATCATCGCCGGGCTCGAGAGCGGCGAGATCGACCTCTGGTGCTACTCTGAGACCGGCGGCAGGCACTTCGCGGAGGAGGTGACCGGCAACGCCTACACCTACACGGTCGTCTTCACGCTCCAGGATGTCGATAACTACTACGCCTTCAGCAGGGATGTCCCGGACGAGACGGTCAGGTCCTTCCAGCAGGCCCTCGACGCCCTCAAACTTGAGACAGACGCCACGGGGATCAGCACCTACGAGCAGATCCTGGGCAGATACATCCCGTCGATCGGCTTCACCCACCTCAAGTACCTGACCGAAGAGTGGGCCCCGTTCAACTATGAGAAAGAAGGGAGGGCCGCCGGCATCTCAGTCGAGATCCTGGAGGCGGTCTTTTCGAATATCGGCGTGAACCGCACAGGATCCGACGTCCGGATCGTCCCTCTGGCAGAAGGTCTGCAGGCGGCGCAGAACGACACCGGCACCGTGCTCTTCTCCCTCGCCCGCACGCCCGAACGCGAACCCCTCTACCAGTGGGCCGGACCATTCGCCAGCGCAAGGTTCGTCCTCTTTGCGCCGGCGGCGCGGAACATCGCCATCGCCTCGCCCCAGGATCTGGACCGCTACCGGATCGGTGTCGTTGAAGAATCCGTCGAAAAGGACTTCCTCCTCGCGCTGGGCGTGAACGCGTCCGGTCTGGTCGCGGGAGAGACCCCAAAAGACCTCGTTTCGATGCTGGAGGAGGATCGGATCGACCTCTGGGCAACCGGGGAACTCGCCGGGCGGCACCAGATGATGCAGACCGGAGGAGACCCGGACGTCTACGAGATGGTCTATACCCTGGGCGAGAGCGACCTCTATTACGTCTTCAGCAAGGACGTCCCGGCGACGCTGATCCGCACCTTCCGCCAGGCCCTCGACACCGTGCGAAACCAGAAGGACGAGCAGGGCGTCAGCGAGTATGAGCGGATCATCTACCGGAACCTCGGGGTCGGGTGCACGGGGCAGACCTTCTCAGATGAAGCGGTGATCGCCCTCGTGGATATGACCGCCGCAGCGATCGAGAGGGATGCCGCCGACACCTTCAGGCGGATCAACGCAGGCGAAGCACCGTATCGCGATCCTGAGGACCCGGCCCTTTACGCCTTTGTCTATGATGCAGATCTGACGATGGTCGCCCACGCGGACAACATCAGACTCGTCGGCGCAAACTTCAGGGGCAAGACGGACGTTGCCGGAAAAGCGTTCCGCGACGAGATCCTCAAAGGAGCCCTGGAGAACGGCACCGGGTGGGCGGAGTATGTCTATGTGAACCCGGTCCAGCCGAACCTGTATTACAAGACCACCTACTACCGGTTAACCACGGGGAGCGACGGGAACGCCTACATTGTATGCAGCGGCAATTTCAAGCGCTGCGATGCATGACAGACTCCCATATTTTTATCAGCGGACGCCGCAACTCCCATGCATGAGACCATATGCACTCCTTGTGATTGCTGCACTCGTGCTGGCAGCCGTCCTTGGTGCCGGCTGTACCGGCACCGATACCCCGCTCCCGGAGAACCAATCGACAGCGACACCGACCGCCACCCCGGCGCCGGTTGCCCCTTCCCCCGCATCTCCGGAGAGCCTCGTGGCATTCGTCGAGAGGGCCTACGAATATGCGCACGTCCACGGGCAGGAGGCTGCTCTCCAGGAGTTCAACAACCAGAGCGGCCGGTTTGTTGACGGTGAACTCTATATCTTCGCCTACAATTCCATGGGCACCACACTGGCCCTTCCCTTCCAGCCTGGAGTCATAGGGACGAGCCGGTGGAACATCACGGACGCAAACGGCACCGCCTATATCCAGGATGCAGTCGCTGTCGCACAGGACGGCGGGGGCTTCATCAGGTATCTCTATGCAGACCCTGCAGACAACTTCACCGTCAAACAAAAACTCAGCTACGTGATGATGGTGGACGGCAACTGGCTCATCGGGGCCGGCATCTACGATCCGCAGGATGGTTCGCCGGTCGTGAAGGTGGGGACCGATTCCCTGGTGAGAGAGAGCCTGAAATCCTTTGTCGGCGAGGCGATTGCGTACGCCCGTACGAATGGGACGGAGAAGGCTCTGCAGGAGTTCAACGACCAGAACGGGACGTTCGTCCAGGGCAACCTCTACATCTACGCCTTCGACTACAACGGAACGACCCTGGCGCTCCCCTATCAGCCAGAGTTGATCGGAACCGATCTCTCCGGGCTCCAGGACCCCTTCGGGGTGAACTACACCAGGGTCGAGATCCTCCTGGCGCAGCACGGCGGCGGGTTCGTCTTCTACCACTACCCGAACCCGTCGGACAATATGACCCTTGAGCCCAAGATGAGTTACGTCGAGGGGGTCGACGATACCTGGTGGGTCGGTGCCGGGGTGTACGTGAGCGAGGCATCCGGTTCCTCTTAATTCCCGGATGAATCCACCTCTTTTTGCCGGTGCAATCCCGTTAGGATAAAATGAGAGTTGTACCCTCCGCAAGATAAACCTGCCAGAATCGAAAGACCTATCGCAATACGACCCGCTCACGCCGGAAAACTAACAATCAATAGCCGAACCGCTGCTCATATGCGGTGTGATCCAGCCACTCGACGATCACCGCCCCCGTCGCTCGCCGGGGTACGGATCACCTTCCACGACTCTATCGGGGTGTAATCCCAGAGAAGTGCCGGGACCGCATAAACCGCGCGGGTGCACTGTTCGCCCGGACAATACAGGATAATATATGATATCGGAGATCTCAAGACTGCACGTAGTACCAAAAAGAATATCCCTTATTACGTAGTTCCGGGAACGGCGCCCGGGGCAGAGATCGTATGGATGAAGATTTCACAAAAAAACGGCCGGAAAAGCAATACCATGAGGTTACAAGACTCGACTCTCCTGCGTGACCTGGACAGGACGCTCGCCCTTGCAGGGGTCATCCTCTCGCTCGCCCTGATCGTCTATCTGGGCAGGAAGAGCAGCGGGGTGGTGTACCAGCTCACCGGGGTCCTCACCCTCATCTCCTGCCTGCTCTGGCTGGCGATCCGGAAACGCCACACCTTCGCCTTCCACCCACCCGGGTCACGGACGCTCGCATCCTTCTGGACAATCTGTTTTTTCGGGCTCTACACCGCAAGCCTCCTCGAGGTGCACCTCCGGCCGCATCAATATGAGCGCCCTCTCCTGTACTTCATCCTGACAGCACTCATGGCAGGCGTCCTCGCCTGCGAGATCTTCACCTCGGGCCGGCGGCGCGGCGCACTCATCTTCATCCAGGTGCTGCTGCTGGGCCTGAGCGTCGCCTGGTCCCAGCTGCTGATCTTCCCGAGCCTCCTCGGGGTAGACCCCTGGTACCATTCCGATCTCACCCAGCAGATCCTGGGCGCGGGCTTCATTCCAGAGAATTATGTTTATGCAACCCTGCCGCTCTTCCACCTCATGATCGCCGCCACCTCCCTCATCACAGGCCTTTCGTACAAATTCGCCGCAATGGCCTCGGTGAGCCTCGGGCAGATCCTCTGCAACGCCATATTTGTCTACCTCATTGCAAGCCGTCTCTTCAGGAGCCAGAGGATAGGCTGGCTGGCCGCCCTGATGGTGGTGATCGGAAACCATCATATTAACATGTCCTACTGGTCCATCCCCAACGCATTTGCCGCCGTTTTTATTCCAATCGCCCTCTATCTTATTCTCTTCAGGTTCAGGGATCGTTTCCCCGCTAAATCCGCCGCACTCTGTGTTGTCGTACTGGCAGCCACCATTCTGACGCATACCGTCGCCGCCATGTGCATGGCCATACTTCTCTTCATCGCCTGGGGCGCGTTCGCCTTTTATGAGGTCTATCACCCGGAAATGGAGAATAATTTTCCGTTATATATCCCGAACGGCTTTCTTATAGGGATGTTCGCCTGGTGGACCTACGCCTCCAATAGTATCGAGTCACTGGGCAGCCTCCTCAGGCGGGGATTTAGCATAGACGTCTTCGTGACGACGCCCGAAGAATTTCTGGGTTCTGCAACCGTTGTCCCGATCTCGGAGCAGCTGTTCAACAACATCGGGATGTTCCTCTTCTTCACAGTCTCGTTCATCGGGATTTTTTCCATGATCTCGCCGAAAGGGAACCGCCTGAGTTTTGCCATCGCATGCACGGGAGTGGCTCCCCTCGCCATCAGCTTCTTCTCCCTCATCTCAGGGCACTCGGTGATCGAACACCGGTGGTGGTACTTCTCCCAGATCCTCCTGAGCATCCCGCTGGCGGTCGCGCTCTCTACCGCCGGGGCGTCGAACCTGAAGAGACCCCGCGTGGTCTCCTGCTGTGCCTCCGCATTCGTTGTTGTCCTGAGTTTCCTGATGATCCTGAGCCCTCCGGCAAACATCGACAACCATATCTTCTCTCCGGTCACCGGGTTCACCTACGCCTACACGCAGTCGGAGATCGTCGCCAGTGATTTTTTTGCCGTGCACGCGGCAGGAGCGATCGCTTCTGACAGCGCCTACTGCACAAATCCAAGCAGCAGCATGTTCGCGCATGTCTATGGGATCGGGGAAGAGCGGTTGATCGAGCTGGACGACTCGTTGATCTCCGGCACGTTCGACCGTGACGGTTCGATGAAAATCATACGATCGAAATGGCTCAGGGAGCCCATGATCATGGGGGGGCTGATCCTGCATGTACGCCCGGATATAAACGCACATATCTCAAGCCTGGGTTTTAACAGGGTGTATGAGAACGCCGCCGCAACCGGCTACACCGGGTGAAGACGCCGGAGAGAGAAACCTTCGTAAGGGGCCGGGCATATATCTCATGCATCGACAGGGGATACCGGATGGCAAAGCTGGTGCTGATCGACGTTGAGACCGGGATGCGGGTCAGGCACGTGATCCGGAGCATGAAGCAGGCGCGCAGGCAGCAGGAATGGTACGAGACCGCACTCGGGCGGCGGGTGCGGATCGAGAAGGTCTTCGAGAGGCGGTGAAGGCCGCGGAAAAAAGAGGGTGGATCCGTTCTGGAGGGATCCCCCGGTCAGAAGGCTCACTCCACCGTGTAGGTGAAGTAGGTTCCCCAGTTGCCCTTCTCGACAAAGCGCGGACCGAAGCCCCAGGCGGTCTCCTCACCCTCGCCGCACGGGACCGGGACGACGACGATGATCACCTGCCCGCCCTCGGGCACCAGGACGATCGCGACCAGATCGCCCGGACCGGGCACAAAGCCCTCGCCGTTCGCATATGCGGCGGCGAGGATCTCCCCGACGCGGCTCTCGTCATAACCCGTATAGGTCTCGTGTTCGGGGTCGTCATCGACGAGGCGCCAGATCGCCCGCTGGACATCTCCATAGGTGTACGCGCCGTTGCTGCCCTGTTGCCCCACAAAGTTCTGGTTGATGATCCAGTTCACCAGGTCCAGGTTCTCCGGGTGATCGATGGCGCCGGACGGGATGTCGCCGCAGCTCGAATAAACCGCTGCCAGGTAATCCCGACATTTTTCAATATTAATTCCGGTGTTTACGCACCAGCCCGGATAGATGCCGTCAAGGGTCGTTCCCCCCGTCACCGTCACCTCGGGGAGGTACGCGGGGCCGCCCTCATACCCGAACGTCACCTGAATCGTCACCCCGTCGGGGAGCATCCCTTCCAGACCGTCCAGCCCGCCGGGCTTCTGCACGACGGCGTGGGCGGCAACATACAGCGTACCACGCCCCACATCGTCCAGCGGGATCATAAAAGTGTCCGAGCCCACGCACGGGTCATAGCACTCCCCGTATTCGAACTGCCCAGGGATCGGGTTGCCGTTCACCGCCGGCGACTTGCCGTTCTTCGCCTCCGGTTTGCCATTTCCCGTCTGCGGGATCGCGGCAAGAGCGTCGGCGACCGCGAGGTGCGTCTCGGCGAGGCACCACCCGTCCTTCGCGAGGAACTTCACATACAGATAGTCGTCATCGTTCCAGACCAGCACGTCCCCCGCATCGGTGTGCTGCCCCGCGACCAGGTCGGTCGCGAACGGATCATCTTCGGTCTGCGCCATCGCCGGCGCACCGATGCAGAGAAGCCCGAGAACCAGCGCTGCAATAAATATTCGTCTCATTCTTCACGCTCCATAGTATTCTGGTGAACGCACGCGCATTATTATCCGCATGCACCTCACCATCATTTTAATTCAAATATTTATATATTTTCATCGCCGCCAGATCCCGAACGGCCCTGTTTCGAAAATGATGAGAAATGATCAGGTCGATCTCCCTGCCGCCGAAGATGCGTCAACCGGCCCGGCGCCCTCACCGGTACCTGAAGGCGCCACCGGGGACCAGGAGTTCAAACCGGGCGCCCTTTCCCGGCGTCCCGGTCTCCCTGATGGCGATGCCGGTGATCGCAAGGATCTCCCTGGAGAGAAACAGCCCGAAACCCGTGTGGACGTAGTACTCCCGCCTGAAGATCTGCTCTTTCAGGCCGGCCGGCACCCCTGCACCGTCGTCTTCGAACACAAGGACCAGGTCGTTCCCGGACGGTTCCGCAGAGACGCCGATCCTGGTGACCGCACCCCCGTGCCTGAGGGAGTTCTCCACCAGGTTGTAAAAGACCTTCTGGAGCAGGGGATCGGCGTAGACCTCCAGATCCCCGACGTCCGCGGCGAGGATCCGCAAGGCTTCGGGCAGACCGGAAGCCGCAACCCTCACGGTCTCTTCGACGTCGAACCAGCGGGGAGCGTTCACCCCGATCTCCTCGTAGTCGCGGGTGAACAGGATCTGGCGCTCGATGGTGCGGGCCGCATCCATGGACCTGGCGAGCATACGCACGGTATCGGGATCGCGGACGTCGTCGATGAGGAGGGTCATCGATCCCAGGAGAACCGTCAGCTGGTTCAGGATATCGTGCCTGGTGATGCTTGAGAGCAGGTTCAATTTTTTGTTCACCATCTTCAGGGCCGTCTCGTCCCGTTTCCGTTCGGTGATGTCGATGGTCGTCCGGACGTAGCCTATCGGCTCGCCTTCGGGATTCGTCTCGCGGGTGCCGCTGCCAAGAACCCAGAACACTGCTCCGTCAGGACGCAGGAAGCGATACTCCTCCTGGAATTCGCACTTTCCACCGAGAACGTCGCTCCACCGGGCAAGCACCCGGTCCCGATCATCGGGGTGAAGGGCTCGCTCCCAGCCTTTGCCCAGGGCCTCCTCAAGGGGGACGCCGGTGATGGCCGACCAGTACGAGTTCACATATACGCAATCGCCAGAACGGTCGGTCCTGAAGATCCCTACCGGAGCGATCTCGGCGAGGGTGTGATACCGGCGTTCGCTATCCACGAGCTGCCGGTAGATTTCGGCATCGTTGAAGGCCAGAGCAACGATATCTGCAAACACCGCCGCAAGAGCGGCATCGTCGCCGGTAAAACCTTTCGGTTTGCCGGCAAAACCCAGCAGCCCGAGGGACGAACCCTCGAAGAGGAGCGGGGCGATGAGAATGTTCCCGAGGGCCGAACCGCCGGACGGGAGGACCTGCCCCCACCTGCTGCCGGGAAGATCGTTCTCGATCGCGGCGCCGTCGCCGGGGTACGACCCTGCCCGAAGGCTCCCGACGAGCGCCGAAAGTGAGGATTCGACGTCGCGGCCGCCCGCACCCGGATCGAGGATCAGCGCCCCGCCCCCCTCCTCGAAGACCGTGAGAAACCCTGCCCGCGCCCCGACAAGGGCCCTGCAGGAGTCGAAGAGCAGGCGGGCCCTGGCCGAAAAGTTCTCCCTGGTGGGGAGGGACCAGGAGGTTTCGTGCGGGCGCGGCCGCCGCTCAGGCGCCGCCGCGCCCGAACGCACCGCCCCGAGGACGGCGCCGCCGGCGTCCCTGAACACTCTGCTGCGCCAGGCGATCCGGCGTAGCGACCCCGAGCCGGTGAGGACGGTCTCCGCCGCACCGGCCTCGGCGTCGCCCCGCTCCAGGGAGCGCCTGAACGCCAGGCGTGCGTCGGCCCGATCGGGTTCTGGGATGCAGGTCTCGAACCAGTCCCTGCCGATCAGCCGCTCCCTCGGGTAACCGAGAAGATCGCACCCCTCCTGGTTGACGAAGCGGACCCGCCCGTCCGCACCGAGGACCAGGAGAGCGAAATCCGCATGATCGATATAGAGGGCCAGATCAGGGCCGGACGCTCCGGCCTCACGGTCAGCGTCAGACATCTCGATCCCTAAGACGATCTGCCGCATCATAAAGATCTGCTTCGTGTGCCGACCGACGGCAGAGGGTCGGGATCCCGGAGAAAAAGGCAGACCGGTCGGCAGAGGTCGCCGGGGCCCGGGCCAGCTTACAATGAGTAAAAAACACCCATGCCGGAAAATAATGCAGTTAAAGAGATCATATCCAAATCATACCACAAAAACCAGGATCTGCGCCAGATAAATATTTTTTTATACCAGACCACCACCCTGAGTGGGCGCGCATAAGCGGCCCGAAAAACGGAGGGGGACCATGAGAAGAATAATTCAAAAATCAGACACTTTATGGATAATGATCGTAACGGGCATTCTGCTTTTCGCCCTGTTCCCGGCGACCGGCGCCCTCACGGAGAGCCTGCCCATTGACCAGGAAAGGAGCGAATTCGGAGCGTTCGCCGATAACGAGTCTTTGATCGACCTTGAAATAACAAAAATCACCTGGCTGCCTGAAAACCCGAAGGCCGGCGACCAGATCGCCTTTGCGGCGGTCGTCAGAAACAACGGACCGGGATCGCTTGCCCCGGCCCGTTTCGGTGACATCTGGTTCTTCATGCTCCCGGGGATCGAGTTCTCCATCGACGGAACCGACGTTGTGTACGGCGGGGGTTACG
>Ga0209269_1001079_pt1 | contig 16419 bp, 17 predicted proteins | sample MTBAKMMethaMetaG_FD_187455 | JGI IMG/M metagenome (GOLD analysis project Ga0209269, IMG submission 187455) | Enrichment culture microbial communities from Arthur Kill intertidal strait, New Jersey, USA, that are MTBE-degrading - MTBE-AKM (Arthur... | ecosystem: Environmental > Aquatic > Marine >... | reverse complement strand
GTGGGTTTTATGAGACTAAATTTGGTGTCATCACTCATGCTCACGCACCTTCCTCAGAAATTGGATTGATTTTGAAGTACAAATCGCCAAGATGACTTATTTTTGGATGTGCAAGCAAAACGGCAAGAATTGGGCCGGGAGGGCATCGGCGAATTACATTTATCGCCGCATACAGTTCTTGAGCGTGAACATGGCCTTGCGGGATCAATTTTGCCAATTCGTATAGCAAATTAAAAACCAGCTTTTCCAACGGGGTACGTGAAGTTTTTCCTTCAAGCCAGAGATTTTTGATGGCTTCATCATCAGGTATGTAAATCACCATCCGATCATCTACGCTGGTAGAAATGACCTGTTTTAACATCGAAAATACAATTTGCTTTTCCGAATTAATAGTTGCTGAGCGAACCCAATCTCTGGTGGTTCGGCGATTGTCGGTGTAAATGATAACTTCCCCTGGTTTTTTCCCTGGAGCCAAGAAGATCATACTGCCAGGAATCACGCCATGTTCTTGATACCAGTTTCTTAATCCAGAGACATATTTATGCTCACGTACCACCCAACCTGAGAATTTGTGGCCAGAAGCGCGATCTACAAAAGTAAAGTTAACCCGCGGGGCTTCATAAGCTGTCGGAAACAATTGTTGGAATTGATCTGAAAGGGGTAAAGTACCAGATTGCCAATGTGGGTAGATTAATGTCAGCGCTACTTGACCGTCATCATCACAAGTCCCGCAAGATTCTTCCAATTCGTCAAAAACATCATTGCTAAACATGCTGAGCATTTCAGCGACCTGGTCTTTATCATAGTCGATCGGTGTGTATTGAAGAAATTGAGGCGTTTTCTGTACTTCTTGAGGTTCCATGCGGAAAAGATACCACAGGGTTTCTCCAGCCGGACCTACCTCATCAAAACGATTATCTTCCTGCAAGGCATAATTAAGAGAAAACTCTGTCAGTTTGTGGTTAGTATCCGTGGGTAGATCAATTTGCTCCAAAATTTGATCAGTAGTAAGAGGTCCTCCGTCTGCCATTTCAAGGACTGCTTCAGCCAGGTTTAAGTAACCGGTATTGACATCTACCAGAAGTGCGCGAGGGAACCACCTACCAGCAATTTGAACCAGGTCATCATTACTTTCAAATGCTTGATTTAGACGATCAGAAAGAGTCCTTTTATAGGTTTTAAGCACGTATTCACGGGAAAGTAACGGGTCGTCCGCCTTTATTTCTAAGGGTTTATTGAGAACATGATCTGATAATTTGGAAGCAAATTCTGTGTTTTCCCCTGATTCAAAGCTCACCTGGATGACAGAAAACTCTCCAATCTCAGGGTTATTACCTTCGCGAATGGATAAAACTTTCCCTTTGCTCCAATCCTTCGCAGGGAAAACTAAAACATCTCCCACTTTGAATTCGTCTTCTGGACGATATATCTTGCCATCGGGACGATTACTGCTTTTCAGTTGATCCTTCTCTAAACGAATGCGTTCATCAATTAATGCAGAAAGCAGTTCGCTGGTTGTAAGGGGTGTCTCAATTTCAATGAGATGGTTATAGAGAAAATCTAAATCACTTTCCGTGAACGAAAATTTATCCCAATAATCAGCTCGAATACCAAGTTGTTTAATCATGATTTCCACTTAACAAAATTAATGTTTTCCAAAGGTTAATTATACCGTAGGTTCAAATATTCACAAGTGAGAGCGGCGATTTAATTTTTTATGGATAAGAATTCACCAACCAATCATAGGGGTTCACCTGGACGCCGTTTACCCAAATCTCCCAATGAAGGTGAGGTCCAGTGGATCTACCGGTTGATCCAATTATGCCAATCAGTTGTCCTGGAGAAAGAAAATCGCCAACAGATACAGCCATTTCTGATTGATGCCAATAGCCTGAATAAACTCCATTGCCATGATCCAAAATTACAGCATTTCCACGGACATCCAAAGGTCCCGCAAAAACCACTTTGCCGGCAGCAGGAGCGTAAATGTTGAGGTTATTGGCACAAACTGAAAAATCCATCCCGGTATGGTAATACTTCAATGCGCCGCCGTTATATTCTCGGTCACTCCCGTAACCGGCACTTACACATGGCTCATCGATAGGGTATTGGAAAGGACCGTCCCAATATTTTTCTGGATTTACCGGGGAAACAATTTCCCGCACTAATTTTTCTTCGGGTTCAGTTACCACGGGATCAATCAGCCTGGGATCGACATCCAAAGGCGCACCCTGACCGTAATTGATCCTTACTAATAATACCGGTTGATTAAATTGGATCGATTTATCGGGTGAAGTGATGTTGAAATCAAAAAGACCTGGTTCAATTTTTGCCTCAATCCCCTGCAACGCGGTGTACTGATTTTCGCCAGTCTGGAAGAAAGTTAGTGAATGAGATCCCAACGATCCTGTTAATGAAGTGGGGTTAACCGTTTCTACGGTAATAACAGTGGTGACACCTTGTTGCAATGGCAAAGGTGAGATTTGGATTGATTTAATTGCCGGTGAAAACCATGCGGCAGTTTCGGATTCCTCGGATTGGGTATATAGGGGCAGCGAAGGGATGATGCGATTGGGGTTTTGAAGTGAATTTGCTTCGGAAATTTCCCAAGGATTATTTCCAGAGGTTATGCTCCACTCAAGGATGGATTCAGATGCCAGCGGAGACAATATTTGGTCGTATTGAAGATCAGCCTGTTGCAAGGGAAGAATGAGCTGGGTGCCTGCGTATATTTCTGAAGGACTGGTAAGCCGGTTTAATTTTATTAATTGCGATTGGCTAACTCCATAATTGAGGGAAATTGAATACAGGTTCTCACCCAATCCAGCTGTTTGAATGGTGAGCGTCTCATTAAGTCCCTCAAAAGCAGGGATCTTTAAAACATCTCCAACGGCCAATTGGTTGGGATCTGAAAGGTTGTTAAACTGAATGATTTCATCAACGGTTACACCAAAAAAGGAAGCGATGCTGCCAAGTGTATCTCCGCTTTGCACAATATATGATGGATATGCCGGGCTTTCTTGAGCTAAAACATACTGCGAATTGGTTGTAAGAATCAGCCCAATTACCAGTAATATGGCTAAGAATATAGTCCTAAAATGGTTCGATTGCGATTTGATCACCAATATCAAAGTCTCCATAGTGGGAGGGATGCGCCTCTATTGTAATACAAGCTGGAGAACCTGGCATATAGAAAGGTTTCCAAGGGCGCGCGATAACCTTATCCACGATTTGTTTCTTCTTGTTTACCCAAAATACTGCAATCTCAAAATTCATGAACAGCATATGGATCGAAGCGTTTAATCTACTTACGCCTTGATCTATGAATATTACACCCTCACCAGGTGACAATACCTGGCGGAACATTAAACCTCTAAACTTTAACCAAAAAGAGGAATAATTTTCAACTTGAATTGATTTATTGTTTTTTGTCAGATTGACGATTTTTAATAACTGTGCCATCAGGATTGCTATGATGTTGAGAGAACTTTTTCAATGCTATTTACAAGGTCTTCTGGATGAAACGGTTTGCTGATGTAATCATTAACCTTGGCAATATAGAGACCTAAGACCTTGTCAATGGGTTGAGATTTTGCCGTAATCACTATTACCGGGATATCTCTTGTTTTTTCATCCGCTTTGATAATGTGATACAAATCCCAACCATCCAAATCGGGCATCATTAGATCCAACAATAACAGGTCAAAATCTTCATTTCGAATGGCTTCAAGACCATTGCGTCCTCCTTGAGCCCCTTTTACTTGATAGCCTTTGCGAGTTAGAATCAAGCAGACCAGATCAATCATTTCCTGGTCATCTTCTATGTATAATATTTTGGCCGGTTTGCTGTTTTCCACACCCTTCTCCTTGCATACCTGTCCTATAATGAAATAGTTTACCATAGCCAATAAATAAAGGAAAATCAATGAACAACTTAACGATTGCAACATGGAATGTAAATGGACTTCGAGCCGGATTACGAAATGGATTCTTGGATTGGTTGAACACAACTTCTCCAGATGTGGTGTGTTTGCAAGAAGTGAAAGCATATGAGAGCCAGGTAGATGTAGACTTTTCCGCTTATGGGTACTCGGCTGTTTGGAATTCAGCAGAAAAAGCGGGCTATAGTGGGGTACTTACCTTATCTAAGAATTTACCGAAAGAAACCAGAGTGGGACTCGATGAATTGAGGTTTAATGATGAGGGAAGGGTAATTCGCCATCAATACGACTCTTTTTATCTATATAATATCTACTTCCCCAATGGTCAACGCGGACATGATCGGGTGGAATACAAACTGGATTTTTATTCTTCGCTTTTAGAAGAATGTCTGAAATTAATCGCTGCCGGTAAGAATGTGATTATTACAGGGGATTTCAACACTGCTCATCAAGAAATGGACCTTGCCAATCCGAAGGAAAATCAGAATACTTCCGGATTTTTACCTGAAGAGCGAGCCGCTGTGACCGAATTTCTAGACGCTGGATTTGTAGATGTTTTCCGCAAGTTGTACCCAGATTTGGTTAAATACACGTGGTGGACTTATCGTTTTCAAGCAAGAAAGCGGAATATCGGGTGGCGGCTGGATTATTACCTGGTAAACTCAAATTTCGTTGGCGCCGTCCGAGATGTGATTGTAGAAGACCAAGTGACCGGTTCTGACCACTGTCCGGTGTTGTTGAAATTGGAATGCTGACATTCTATCCCACTATGATAGATATTCTTCCATAGGCATTCCATTGCTGGTCAAATTGGGCGCTGGGAATCCAATCAATTTCTGCAGCCGGTTTGGCTGAATTTACAAATCCCCAACCCTTTTCATGATCTTGAGCTGTAAGGATTAGGTAATGCGCCCATGCCTTCGGTTTCAATTCTCCAATAATAATTATCGTATGAGAGTTTCTAACAAGATTGGCATAGAGTGAATCTGGGTTTGTAAATGGACTCCAACGGGCCGGCACACCCTTGATTTTGAATTCTTCTACAATGCCCCAGGGGAAGGTCGCCCAATTCTTGATACGCTTTATCAATAGAAAGGGACCTTTCCAGCTTATTTTGTTCATCTCTTGAGCTAAGGTTTCTCCTTGGATTTGCGTATTCAAGATTAAATTCAGGAGGGTGGCGGTGCAATAGGGGCCACAATCATTGCTTTGACCCTGAAATTGGTGAAGCTCCAGATATTTTTCGGTAAAAGAAGAATGTATCATGCGGGATACACTTTCATAAATTGGAGTATAATTCTACCAATCAAGTATACTTTTTTTGAGAAGAACTTCAATAATAGATCTGACGCGTAAATAAAAATCCACAGAGGAGAAATATTCGTGCTGGCTAAACAACGGATTTTGCTTGTTGATGACCATGAAGTTGTCCGTTTGGGGTTGAAGGCTCTTTTAGGGCATCACTCTCAATTTGATGTTGTTGGTGAAGCTATCAATGCAAAAGACGCGATAGATCAGGTAGAACGAATCCGGCCTGATATCGTTTTAATGGATATTCGACTACCTGGAGCTTCTGGTATCGAAGCTTGTGAAGAAATTACCCATAAGTTTCCTGAGACCAGAGTTGTGATGCTTACTTCTTATGCGGAAGATGAAATGTTGTTTTCTGCGATTCGAGCTGGCGCTTCTGGTTATGTCCTGAAGCAAATTGCCGGGGACGATTTGATCCGCGCGTTGGAAGCAGTTGGCAGAGGTGAGGCCTTGTTGGATACCGCGGTAACCCAAAGAGTTTTTCAAGAAGTGCGCCGTGCTGTTCGAGAAGAAGAGGCTTCCGCTTTCGCAAATTTGAGTCAGCAAGAGCGGCATGTTCTGCTGCTTGTCTCTGAAGGAAAGACGAATCGAGAAATTGCAAAATCTTTATTCTTAGGTGAGGGCACGGTTCGTAATTATGTCAGCAGCATTCTTTCAAAATTAGGCGTTAGCAATCGCGCCGAAGCTGCAGCTTATGCAGTGGAGCATAATCTTCGAGATTATTTATAATCGGAGTTGATTAACCTAAAGAAACTACCCAATTTATTGGGTAGTTTTTAATTTCCAGGATGATTGTAAATATTGTGCGTCTTCCTCCATGATTGGACTTTCACAGAGGATTCTGCCGCCACATCTGAAATTCCATAAAGCGGTGAATAACGCATCAAGGTTAAAATCTGATTCCCTGATAGGAAGGTGGTTCTTTTCCCCTTTTTCCCCATATTCAATTCCTGACATATGGATGTGCAGCCTTTTCAGGCTTTCTTCACCAAGCGCGGCGCGATATTTTTCCAGAACATCAGACCATTCTTCGGGTGTATTCATCGATCCATCGCCGGCACGTGCATGAAGGTGGGCAAAATCCAAACAAGGTTCAACCCCTTTAATTTCCTTACTCATGCGAAGTGTGTCTTCCAATGAACCCAGCATCGCTGATTTCCCCATTGTTTCAGGGCGAAGTACCACTGGATTTCCTAGTTCGCGAAGCTCTTTAATGCAATCCGCCAGGCGAGGGATTGCGACATTTAATACTGCTTCTGGTGAAATTTCAAAGTAAGAGCCGGGATGAAAGATAATATCAGTCGCACCAGCTAAATGTCCAAAGTGGGCCGCATCCATTAGGCGTTGGCGGGATTTTGGCCATTCTTCGGAATCCGCGTTGAGATTGATAAAATATGGCGCGTGCACACTAATCGAAACATCTTGATTTTGTGCGGTTTCTTTAATTTGCTCACAAGTGGATTCTGTTACGCGGACAGAGCGAACCCAACCCAATTCAAGCGCGGATAATCCGATTTCGCGTAAATACTGAATTGCACCTACACTGCCCCCTGGTTTTTTCGGGGTTGCCAAAGGTGAACCTACGGTACCAAATCGAAAAGAGGATTCCATATCACCTCGCGTAGAACACAATTATGAAAACCACGCATGGACATGCATCCATAACGGTGGTCCAAGTACTATTATTCCAATTCCCGCTGATGCGCTTGCCGCAATGAGAACCGCAGCAGCACCAACATCTTTGCCAATTTTCGCTTTTGGATGGAAGTCTGCTGTAGCCAGATCTACTGCTGTTTCAATTGCCGTATTGATAAATTCAGCCATCCACACCATACCAACTGAAAGGATGAGTACAGCCCATTCAAACGCTGTCACCCTTAGCCAAAAAGCCAATATAAATACAAACAAGGAGGCCACTGCGTGGATCCACGCATTTCGCTGGGTTCGAATGACGTACCCCAGACCATCAAAAGCATACTTAAAGGACTGAATACGGCTGGTGATAAACTCAAAGATGATCATCTTCGTCACCCGGGATACGTCCTAATTCACAATTTAAAGTATTTAAAACCTCGGATTGGGCTTGCCACATGATGTCTTTTTCCTGTAGGGTTTCATGATCATGCCCGAGCAGGTGCAAAATGCCATGCACAGCCAACAACGTGATTTCATTTTGGACAGGATGCCCCGAAGCTTGCGCCTGCTTTTGGGCCATTGGGAAGGAGATGATGATGTCTCCGATATAGTGAGAATTGCTATCCGGATCAAATTCATCACTGGGAAAGGATAAAACATCGGTCGCGGAATCGAAACCCCGATAGTCTTTATTTAATTGCCGAATATAATCATCGTCCTCAATGACTATGGATAATTCAACCAGACCGGCAATATCTTGGTGCCGCAGAACTGTGTTGGTAATTTCATTGAAATTATATTCACCGACAGAGGTGGTGAATTGTTCTGAAACAACCAGGTTAACGATAGGTTCCATCAAGTTGACTCTTTTCTTTCACCGGGATGGTAACGGATTGACTGCCCGCATCCGCATTTTTCTTCATTTCATTGGTACTTTGTTTTAATTCGGGATACTTAATTCTGGGGTGATAAGTGTTCCTTAAAGTGTTGATAAACGATTCCGCGATCTTATTTAGGTCTCGCAATGTCAGATTGGTATCATCCAACTGGCCAGATTGTTTAATAAATTCAAAACTACTTTTAACAAGGCTTCGGATTTCTTCATCATCTCTGGGTAATTCAGCGCGCGCACGCGCTTCTACGCCATCAGCGAGCATAATAATTCCTGTTTCTCTCGTTTGGGGACGTGGCCCAGGGTAGCGGAAATCATCTTCGTTTACAAGTGATTCGTCACCACCGGATGCTTTGACAGCCTGTGAATACTGATAACGAGTAATCAAAGTACCATGATGTTCGCGAATGAAATCTTGAATGCGGGATGGAAGGCGGTATTTTTGTGCCAGTTGAACGCCATCTGTGACATGACGAATAATAGTGGCGGAGCTTAACAATGGATCCAGATCGTCATGTGGATTGAGGTTTCCATGTACCTGGTTTTCAATAAAAAAGGATGGGTTAAGTGCTTTTCCCGCGTCATGATGTAGTGAACCTACCCGCACCAATAAAGCATCTGCCCCCACAGCTTTCGCGGCTTGTTCCCCTAAGTTTGCAACCATCAGGCTGTGTTGATAAGTTCCTGGGGCGTTCTGCAAAACAAATTGGAGTAACGGGTGATCCGGGCGAGAGATTTCGAGCAACTCTAACGCGGTTGTCTTACCCAACGCTTGGGAGAATAGGAATTGCAATAACAATGACAGGCTTGCGGATGCCATGCCATTAAATAGTGCGGCTGAAATTAGAGTTCCAATTCCGATCCAATCTGTAACAAATCCTGGTAGCCGGTAAGCCAAAATTACTGCAGATCCTGCACCGAATATTGCGACGCCAGCCCAAAAGAAATGTGCGATCCGACGACCTTTTCCTAATACAAATATTCCGAAAAAGGTGGCAAGTACATAGAACAAGGTTAGATCCAGGCTGTATGGCAGACCGTAGGCAGTCAGGATGCTCAAGAGCAGGGTTAGCACCATTCCTAAGCCCATGTTAAACAAACTGGCTATTGTCATACCAAACGCAGAAATTGGAAACAGGTAGGGCAGTATCGTTCGATTGGGAATCAACAATCTAGAGGCATATAGAAAAGCAAGAAATCCAACCGCGATTAAAATCAGACTTCTTGAATCGGCAAGAATTGTGCTTTTGGATTGTGTAAGGTACAGATAGAAAAGCACACATAATAAAGTTACTAAAGCTGTAGAGGCGGCTATATTTTCGCCATATCCCTGTGAGCTTACCAAACCAAATTGAGAGAGAGCTTCCCAAATTGCGGGAGTAATAATTTGACCGCGTTGAACAATTGATTCTCCGGCAATGTATTTTCTGGTTACCGGGGATACAGAATCACGAGCGGCTTGTTGAGAAATCTGGGTTTGCTCCTCGTTGTATAAGCTGTTTGGGGTAACAAATGGAATCACAAGCTCTGAAACGATTTGCACCTGGTCTTGAGATAATGAAAAACTGACGAGTGTGGGCACATTCCGTTGGAAATCGTACACTCGGTCTTCGCGGATGGTATTTCGCATGACCTGTTCTAATACCGATAATGATTCGGCCTGGATTGTTTCCCAACGATCAGTTGACAGGGCCAAAATACGCTTGGCCATGTCTTCATTGATACGAATATCTTTTACTGCGTTAAGGTCGGAAACCTTATTTTGATAAGAGGCATAAGTGTCGGCTCGAACCGCACTGATGTAATTCAATGAGGTACGGAGTTTCTCAATTTGTTTGCGCGCAATTGCAGGGTCAGCGGCATTATAGATAGGCGCAACATTGTGCTCTGCTTCAAGCTTTGCCTGCTCAGTTAGAATCTCGCTTACAAAAGACATTGTGCGAGGCGCCTGAATGTCTTCTTGAGAGACTTCACCAATCCGAATAGAATACTCTGTTGGCCGAAGAGAAATAGGTGAAACAAGGGCTACCAATGATAGCAGCCCTGTGATCACCAGTAAAAATAAACGCATAGGGGGAGCTTTTAAAAGCTTTGAAGCCTGACCCCGAAAACTAGTCAATGTTCCCTCAATTAGATAGCAGTTGTTTCACAATTTGACTGGCCAAGGAATTGGGCGCCTGACCTTGTAATTTGGGTAGCAGATCTTTCATCACGCGGCCCATGTCTGTGGGAGATGTCGCATTAATCTCTGCAATAATGGTTTTGGCCATCTCGCGAACCTGGTCTTCGGTTAGTTGAACAGGTAAAAAGCTTTCTAACACAACAATTTCCGCTTTGTTATCTGAAATGAGATCTTCACGACTCATTTTCTTTGCATCTTCTATGGCTTCATTGCGCATTTTAATCTCTTTTTGAAGAATTGAGATTACCGCGGAATCATCCAATTCGGAGCGCTTTTCAATTTCCTGCATTTTAATGTTGGATAAGGCCATCCGAATGGTTCGCTTGCTGACATCATCACCAGCCTTCATGGCAAGTTTTAACGCGTTTTCCAGTTCTTGTTTTTTGTTCATGTCCTTTATTATACCTTTTTGTATAAAAATATGATAAAAATTGGTTTGATTAATAAGTTGCGTATGGCTCAATTTCCTCTAATGTTTTTTCCCCAATGCCGTCAATGTTAAGTAAATCTTGCAGCGATTGGAAGGGGCCGTTATTCATTCGGTAATTCAGTATATCCTTGGCTTTCTTAGGCCCAATGCCGGGTAGGGTTTCAATTTGCTCCTGGTTAGCAATATTTAGGTTGATTTTTTCCGATTGAGATTCTGCGGGTATTAAGATCTGAGCTGATTCACCTTTTGGGGGAACGATTATTTTTTGACCATCCGTAACCGGCGCAACAAGGTTGATAGAAGTTAGATCTGCGTTATCTAAACATCCACCAGAAGCTTCAATTACATCCTTAACCCTTGAACCTGAATTGATTGAATAAGCTCCAGGGAAATTAACAGCTCCACTGATTTCCACCCAAATGGGTGCAGATGTGTATGTGGGTAAAATCACAACAGGTTCTCTGGAGGGAGGGGAAGACAAAAACAGAATTAACCCAGCGCTAAGCAAGCCAATCAGAATTCCTAAGACAACTAACATCCATGGTTTATTGAGCGTAGAGGAGTTATCCATACATTAATCCAGTATATTCAATGTGCTATGTCTGTCAAGAAAAAGTGTGTACACAAAGTCGTGATTAAAACAAAAAACCCCCATCATTTGGGGGTTTTGCATCTGGTTTTTTATAAGGAAATGGCAGGCTTATCTTCTTTTGCGATCATGGCTTTGAAAGCAGCAATAGACACTTCAAGCATATCCATGGATGGCTCTCGGGTTGTGAGGTGTTGTAACGCGAGATTGGGTTTAATCAAGGCCTTCACAAAAGGAGAATCCAGGTGATTGCCAGACCAGCGAATATATTCGTACGCCAGTCCCGCGACTACCGGGATTAATAATACCCTGCTGGCCAGCCGCCAGAATAAGGAAAGCGGACCAAGGGCTGAAAAAATGATAATTGAAAACACTACAACGGTCATGAGAAAGGCTGTTCCGCAGCGGGCGTGTTCCACTGAATATTTTTTTACATTTTCAGGAGTCAACTCCGCGCCTGCCTCGAACGCGTTAATGGTTTTGTGTTCAGCCCCATGGTAGGCAAATACTCTTTCAATATCTGGCATTTTTCCTATTGCCCAAATATAGACAATCAGGATCAACAGACGCACTAACCCTTCCACGATATTTCCGAACCAAGCTGACCAGTTCAGCCATCTTTGCAGAGCTTCTGCAGCGGCCGCAGGTAATAAGAAGAACAAACCGACCGCCACAACCATTGATCCAATCAGAGTAAACACAAGGGATGCGCCTTCAATTTTTTCATCTTCGCCAGTTTGTATATTTGCAGACATGGTAAGGAATCGGGTTCCCAAGCCTAATGCGTCCCAAAGGATGATTAATCCGCGAAGAAAGGGAATCTTACGGATGTTTGACTGGTATATTCCGCTTAAAGCTTCATCGTGAATTACGATCTCTCCCTCAGGAGAACGCATTGCAGCGGCAACAGATTTCTGGCCGCGCATCATCACACCTTCAATAATTGCTTGCCCACCATAGGAGGGCAGTCTTTCAGAATTTTCCATAAAAATTATCCCAATACTATTTGTTTAGCCAACATTGTAAAGGAAATGAATGATTGTATCGATTCCCTTGTAGAAAGTCGGCAGATGAAATTTTTCGTTTGGTGAGTGTACGTTGTCTTCAGGGCAACTGAAGCCAGTTAAGATGGATTGAACTCCCAGAATTTCTTGCAAGTCAGTTGTCACCGGCACGCTTCCGCCTTCCAATTTTAAAACGGGTTTGACGCCAAAAACGGTTTCAAGTGCATTTGCAAAAGCTAAAGTGGTTGGTTGATTGGGATCAATCAGCAATGGGGCTCCACCAGACAATTTCTTTGCCTCCCATTTCACAGTCGGGGGCATCTTTTCCTGAAGGAAAGCCAGTAATTGTTGATACACTTTCTCATGACTCTGATTAGGAACCAACCTGCATGAGATTTTGGCCATCGCATAAGAGGGCAAAACCGTTTTCTGACCTTCTCCGATAAAGCCAGAATAAATACCATTTACTTCCAGGGTTGGGCGAGCACCAAGCCGTTCAATTGGTGTGTAGCCTTTTTCTCCCCATAGAGCGGGAACACCGGTCTGGTTAAGGTAATCCGCATCCGATATGGGTAAGCGTGCTAATTCAGCTCTTTCACTTTCATCCATTATGCGCACATCATCGTAGAAACCTGGGAGAGTCACTCTTCCATCCTGGTCATGCATGGCGGCAATCGCTTCTGAAAGCGCCTGAGCCGGATTATGAACTATTCCGCCGAAGAGACCAGAATGAAGATCGTGGTCTGGCCCGGTCACTTTGATTTCAAAGTAGGCTAATCCACGCAAGCCATATGTAATTGCAGGAATTTCTTTGCCAACCATTCCGGTATCTGGATTTAAAACGATGTTGCTTGCCAAAAGGTCTTTATGCTCGCGAATGAAAGCTGCCAGGTTTGGTGAACCAATTTCTTCTTCACCTTCAAGAATGAACTTCAGGTTTACTTTGAGCCCACCAGTTTTTATAGCGGCTTCGACTGCCGCGAAACAAGCAATCATTTGACCTTTCATATCGGAAGTGCCACGCCCAAAAATGTAATCATCTTTTTGGGTGAGTTCAAAGGGAGGAGTATGCCAGAGATCCAGCGGCTCAACGGGTTGGACATCATAATGTCCATAGATCAATATCGTCATAAAGGTCGGATCAATTAAATAATCACCAACTACTACGGGATGTCCGGCAGTGGGTAATACCTGAACATGATTCACACCGATGTTTTTTAAGTACTCCGCAATCCAATTGGCGGCAGAAATCATATCTCCTTTGTTCTCTTTCGAGTTGGATATGGATGGGATATTAACAATTTCAATTAAATCCGCCAAAAATTGTTCCTTCTTTTCGGCTGCAAATTGTATGGCTTGCTCTCTAAACTCTGTCATGATTCTCTCCCTGAAATGGTATCGAAAATACGAGGTTGATTATAAGTGATTCCTGGTTTTAAAGCGAATTCTTGAATTTGTCTTACAATTATCTTAAAATAATATGTGTCTTTAGATTATAAATATGCTAGAATGATTAAGAATTTGGATACGGTGGTCAACCTCAGCCTTACTGATGTTGGCGCCCGGGAAAAGCCCAGGTGAAAAGTGCCGCCTTCCTGTTATCCACCGATCCTATGAATAAAAAAACCTGTCAATTACAAAGTTACTTATCGAGGGTGGGGTATGAATGGTATGGCTGGTTTTTATCCAGCTGTCAGGTTATTTGTATTGTATATATCATTGAAAGCTGCTAATTCTTAACGCCACTTAATATTGATTAAGTGGTCTTTTTTTTGAAATTACTTGAATGTAGTAACAGGGAGAATCTGATGATTATTAATAATTGCAACATTATCACCTGGGAAACTGAAAACCGGATCATCTCGGATCAAGCCCTTCTGATACGTGCCGGAAAAATCGTAAAAATTGGGCCGGCTGAACAATTGATTAAAGATAATCCAGCAGAAGAGGTCATTGATGCCAAGAAACAATATGTGATGCCAGGGAATATTTGTGCGCACACACATTTTTATGGCGCTTTCGCCAGAGGCATGGGCATTCCCGGTTCGGCTCCCAAAGATTTCCCGGAGATACTTCAAAAATTGTGGTTTCGACTTGATCAAGCTTTGGACAGAGAAAGTGTTGGTTATTCCGCTGAGGTCTGTATCATTGATGCAATTCGGCACGGTACAACCACGTTGATTGACCACCACGCTTCCCCGGACTTCATTTCAGGCTCTCTGGATGTGATCGCAGAGATTGTAGAAAGAACAGGGGTCAGGGCATCCTTGTGTTATGAAGTAACAGATCGCGGTGGAGTGCAAAGAATGAAAGACGGGGTAGAAGAAAACCTCAGGTTTATTCGGCAGGTTGAAGCTTCTCATCCCGCTGAGGGAAGAATTAACGCATTGTTTGGTTTACATGCCGGCTTAACGTTATCAGAAGAGACATTGTCATATTGCCGTCAGGCCAACAACACTGGTAAAGGATTTCATATTCATGTTGCTGAACACCCGGCAGACGAGTTTGATAGTATCGCTAAATCTGGGCTAAGAGCAGTAGATCGATTATATAAACATGGAATTTTAGGAAAAAACTCGATTGTGGCTCACGCGGTACATGTGGACACCAAAGAAACCAATTTACTTGCTGAAACTGGAACATGGGTCACTCATCAACCACGCTCAAATATGAACAATGCGGTCGGAATGGCGCAAATCGAATCGATGCTCCGAGCTGGGGTTCGCTTGGGGTTGGGGAATGATGGTATGTCAAATGATATGTGGGAAGAATGGAAATCAACCTACTTCGCCCACAAATTGTGGCACCGGGATCCCCGAAGGGTACCTGCTACAGACATTCAACAGATGGCAATTTATAACAATGCCCAATTGGCTAGCGAGCATTTCAATGTCGGAAAGATCGGGTCTATCGAGGTGGGGGCACAGGCCGACTTGATTTTTGTCGATTATCACCCATTCACTCCTTTGACAACTGGAAATTTGCCCTGGCATATTGTGTTTGGTTTCCATTCAAGCATGATTACCGCGACAATGGTTGCAGGAAAGTTCTTGATGAAGGATAGAGCGCTCTTGACGGTGGACGAAGAAAAAGTTGCTTGCGAAGCGCTAAAGATTGCGCCATCAGTTTGGAAGAAATTTCAAGATTTATCCACACAAAATTTGGAGGTAATGTGAAAGATTCCATTTTAGAAAACATCAAAACCATCTCAATTATTGGGGGAACGGGTAAAGAGGGCAAAGGGCTGGCGGTGCGATGGGCACAGGCTGGTTATCGGATTGTCATTGGATCGCGCATTGCTGAAAAGGCTGAAAATGCTGCCAATGAAATTCTGGCATTAATGGATGGCAAAGGTGATGTGGTTGGAAAAGAAAACCCCATCGCGGCTCAAGAGGCTGATCTGGCGGTTCTGACGGTGCCTTTTGCGGCACATACGAGTATGCTGGAAAGTTTAAAACCTTTCCTTCAAGGCAAAATCCTGATTGATGTGACTGTCCCATTGGTTCCACCAAAGGTTTCTAAAGTGCAAATGCCGCCAGCCGGTTCTGCTGCTCAAGAGGCACAACAAATTTTAGGCGAAAACGTGAGTGTGGTAGCTGCATTTCAAAATATTTCCTATGAAAACCTGTTAGAGGGGGGAGATGTTGATTGTGATATTTTGGTTTGCGGCGTTACCAAAGAGGCTCGTGAAGTAGTCTTGGCTCTGGTAAAAGAAGCTGGTTTAATTGGTTGGGATGCCGGTCCGATTGAAAATTCGGTTGTTGTTGAGGGAATGACATCCATTCTGATTGGGATCAACAAGAAATATGGTGTAACGTCTTCCGGTATTCGGATTACTGGAGTAAACCGCGATTAGTTTATTTTTCCAGGCGCGTATCTCGACGCGCCTGGAATTAATGGTAAAAAAGATGCAACTTTCAATAATCACTCTTCAGGGGATTCCCGAAATCCATTCAGGCGATAATTTAGTGGATGTTTTTATTAATGCTTTGCATGATAACCAAGTTGACCTGGAGGATGGAGATATCATTGTCCTTGCGCAAAAAATCGTTTCAAAAGCAGAAGGACGATTCTGTAACCTTGCCAATGTTTCACCAACAGAGAAATCCTATCAATTGGCGAAAGAGACTGGTAAAGATCCAAGGTTGATTGAATTGATTTTGCAAGAGAGCAATGAAGTTCTCAGAGTTCGACAAGGTACGATCATCGTTGAGCATAAAAATGGGTTTGTTTGTGCAAATGCGGGCATTGACCATTCAAATGTACATCTTGATGAAGGTGACCCCAATTTATGGTATTTACTCCTCCCTGAAAACTCAGACCGGTCAGCGCGTGAATTTCGAGCGGAATTACAAACACGGTATAAGCGCAATATTGGTGTATTGATTATCGATTCTCATGGTCGGGCATGGCGAAATGGCACGGTTGGAATAGT
>Ga0209269_1001078_pt1 | contig 16438 bp, 19 predicted proteins | sample MTBAKMMethaMetaG_FD_187455 | JGI IMG/M metagenome (GOLD analysis project Ga0209269, IMG submission 187455) | Enrichment culture microbial communities from Arthur Kill intertidal strait, New Jersey, USA, that are MTBE-degrading - MTBE-AKM (Arthur... | ecosystem: Environmental > Aquatic > Marine >... | reverse complement strand
TGATGGTTATGGAAGCATTTTCCCAATAGGTATCTTCTGGCCTTGCTCTCGCTTGAGATTAAGTCATAGTAAGTGTTTAAGTCCATATGGCACCTTTATCACAGGTGCCAGAACGGTATCAATTACCTTTTTTCAATATTCTTTAATGAAAGGATCCATCTGGCAATGAATAGTTCAAAAAGATCCGGCAGCAAAGTATAGGCATTTCTAGTAGTCAAAAACTTATCAACAAGATTTTCTAAACCCCTGCTTTTAAGGTATAATAGTTGACCATTCAATAGATCAACATTCTCTAAGAGACCATTAAAGTCTTGAGATATGTTTATTATTTTATCCTTATACGGCATCTCTTACCATGGGAATATACAAATTATATATCTAATGGACATGCTGAGCGATCTAATCTCTCCCCTCTTAGAAATCCCCCTGGCAAGAAACTTCAGTTTGCAAGTGATCAATTAAGAAATTCAGCCCTCATTCTGATCCACAATCATGACCTGACCAAAAGACCTTTCCGATCAGCAGAAATTGTTCCAGGTCAACTTCACTCAAACTCGAAATATTGTCTCTTGTTTCATTGCCTTATTCAGAGGCTTCCTTTGATTTTCCTTTCTTCGAATCATATTTAATGATGGCAGCTTTTAGTCTGTCTCCATACTTGTAGATGTCATCAAGACCCTCGATGGGAACTTTTTCTTCCTTGTCAGTATCGAAAAAACTCAGGTACTTTTGGGTAGTATTGAAATAAAGGCGACAGATTGGTTTCCGATTATTGTTATCTAGGAGAATTCCACAATAGCTATGAACGTCACGCATGGCAACACGATTTGAGGGTATGCATTCTCTAACGATGGCCCTAACAATATGGTAGCCTTCTAGCTCTTCCTCAGTCGTCTCAATGCCAACGGTCTCCTTTGATTGTCCCACTGATGCGGCAGCATCGGTCTCAATTGAGCTTGCCGTGGACGCTTCAGATACCAATGCTGACTTTAGCCGTTCATTAATCTGATCATTAATTACCTGTTTGAAAGCCTGCTTCGTCAGTTGGCCAAATAGTGCTCTAACTTCATGAGTAATCCTTCCTCCATATACTTGAGAGGCAAAGAATTTGACAAAATCGTCAGTAGACTCTTGCATCTGCTCTAAAAGTATTCGTTTTATCTCACGCGTGTACTTTAACTCAGAAGCAGTTGTGAGAATGAAATCCAGATCAAACGATGATTTTGAAAATTTCTTTAGTTCTTCTATGGCAGTTTCTCTGATATCCAAGATATTAAATTCAAAAAATGGCTTATTATCCATTTTGTTTGGTGCTTCAAGATCAGTATAAAACCAGAAGAGAAGTCCATTTGTCAGAACGCCAAAACGGGCCTCTGTTACTCCAAAATATCTGTATAGTTGAGATGTATGTGCCTTTCCAAGATCCGTAGTGTGATGCTTAACTTCAAACAAAATTACGGGTTTCCCGTCACGTAATATTGCATAGTCAACTTTTTCACCTTTCTTCACACCAACATCAGCACATAATTCCGGGGTTACCTCAGTAGGGTCAAAAACATTGTACCCGAGAGCAGCTATGAAGGGCATTACAAGTGCATGTTTTGTTGCTTCCTCAGTCTGTATGTTCTCAAGCTGCTTTGAGATACGGGCTGATAATTCACGGATCTTGTCAATGAAATCCATTTTTATCTCCTTTCAATGCGCCAGAGATTTCCAGGATCCTCCCTGATTCAGCGCCCCAAGGCTCTTCATGATTCTGAGGTATGCTTCCCGGTCTTCAGCCCCAAAAAGAAGCCGGAGATCTTCTTCAGAAATTCGTGCAGAAATGCCGTTTCCGTTTTGGATCTCAATTATCGCATCCTCCAGAAGCCGGAAGGTTAATTCTTCCGGATCCCCAAAGGACGCTTGAAAAATCGTTTTGAGATAGTGAAGATGCGTCTGGAAATTATCTGACAAGACTTCCCCCCTTTTTGAGACATACCCCCGTCAGTATCTACAATTGGCAGGTTGTTTGTGTTCAGAAATTCAGATTGTCTTAAGTGACTTTGCCCCCTGCCCCCTCTGATCCCCCTTCATTATTTCCTACTTGATTATTCTTGTCCGACCTTTAACCAGGTCCTGAACCCGCTACGATCGCAGTCAACTTCCCTTGCTTCACCAGGACAGGCTTCACGTACGCCTTCTTCTCTTCTTTTTCCTTCTTCATGATCCCCTCTCTTGATAATTCAATCTGTTACTCGCTTCAAATCGTCGCCTTCCTTCGCCTAATAATCACAACTGCCGTCACTACCAACAATATCGACAATATCGTCATTCCCCATTCTGATAAGGTGGGAATGACCTCAGGTGACGGCTGTGAAGAAAGCCCAACATTCCATGTATCTGCAATTTCCTGAGTGGAAAGCGCCCTGTTGTAAACTCGAAACTCATCGAGGAGCGCTCCACTTGGAAGTCCGGTACTCATGGAATATCCGCCAACCGTGAAGGGACCTGTACCGGTGACATCGGTATTCGAATCAGGGGTGGTAGTTTTCAGATCACCATTCAGATATCCTCGAATCTCATCCGCATCGGAATCATAAACGAAATGAAGCACCGACGGCTGGGCGGAAGCCACCCCCAAAACAATCAGGTCCGACAATCCCCCTCCCCGGATAATGATGTTTCCGGCACCGGCTACGCCGCCGATGAAACATCGGAATGAAGTGGCGGTGCTGTCTCCAAAAATGTAATAAAGGGTCGTGTCACTCGGAATATTGTTGAACCAGAAGGAAATGGTCCAGCTGCCGGAACCAAGATTCGTCGCCCATCCGGTGTTGACGCGATTGGTTGTGGAACTTCCAGCGTTTCCGATCAATGCGCTGCCAAACTGCCCGGTACCTCCCATGGTTTGACCCGAGACCGGCGCGGGGTTTGTGCCCACAGGAGCGCTCGCTTCATTCGTGACGGTACTCCCGCCCGCGTTATCAAATTTGTAATAAATCAGTTCCGGGACATCGTAAGCATGTATGCTCAACGGGAACAAAGTGACAAAAACGAAAGTAAGGAACAGTTTGAGATAAGAATGTTTCATCATACCAGCAGCCAAATGTCTCATAATAACGTATCCTTTCCACTATTTTTCCCCGCTACCTACTTCAACACATGTCCGACCCAAATCACCTTACCGACAAGGCGGAAATAAACTAAATAAGGCGAATTTTATCTCTCCAAATCCCGGCAATACCAGAAAACTTTACCGTTGATTATGAGTTCATTGGCATTCATTTCAATGGGCTCGTAGCGCGGATTGTCGCTTACGACGCGGATCCGACCCTGACCAAGGACCTGAATACGTTTAATCATGATCATATCGTCTATCGCAATGGCATAAATCCCGCCCTGTGGATCAATGAAATTCCGGCCATGATCGACAAGAATCATGTCTCCCGATACGAGCGTAGGTTCCATGCTGTCACCCTTGACCTTTATGAGCGACATTTTATCGGGAGATCCTTTCTTTTTAATCCAAGATTTGCGGAAAGCCACCCTGACATCAACATCATTTTCCGGAGCAGGACCGACTCCGGCGCTTATCCTTCCGGATACCTGAGGGATGAAAACAAAATCTTCATCCAGTTGGGATTCGGGAGGGGGAAACGGGATAATATTGGATGATCCGGCGGATCCGGATCCTTCCGGACTGCCAGTTCCGTAAAGAATGTATTCGAGGGAAAGGTTTTTCTCTTCGCACAAACGCTTTATTTCATCATACGGAACCGTGTTTCTTCTTTTTCTTTGGGAAAAGTTGGATTTCTTCATTCCCAAAAAATCCGCAACTTCAGAATCAAAGCGTAAATGCAGGAGATCACTGATTCGGTTTATTATTGATAAAAAATCACTACCAGGAGTAAACTTTTTCATTGACATACCATAAACTATAGTTAACACATTGTCCTCAGAGACCAAAACGGAGGATGAGGACATGGAAAATTCTCACGACTTTTTTCTTATTCCCCGTGAGCAACCCCTTCACCGGTGCCTGTCGGCAATAAACTTTTCAAATTATTCCCCCACTTACGAAGTACTTGTAAACCAATGAAACCGAATATTCAACAAAAAAGAATCAATATCGCCCTCTTGGAGGTTGGCCTTAAACAGGCGGACATCGCCCAGGAACTGAAAACCACCCGTCAATACGTCTGCAATGTCATTGCCGGACGGAAAACATCCCCTAAAGTCGAAAACCTCATTTCAGAAAAAACCGGCTTCCCTGTCGAACGGCTCTTCTTTTACCGGCAGAATGCCAACCCGAGAAATCAAAGAAAAACAATCGATGTTGAGGATCCATGATGAATCTCCAGGAGCTTATCGCGGAGCTTGTCAACAAACACGGCCAGGGAACCCTGGCGGACATGATCCAGGTGGACGGCGCGGCCATGTCCCGGTGGAGATCCGGACAGGGGACCATCAACATTTCAGCCGTTGAAAAGCTCTTCGAAATGGCCGGAGTGGAACTTGTCACGAAGTCGGAGATTGAAGGCTTCGAGAAGACCATTTCCTTCATTGCCGATCTCTGGAACCGGGAGAGGACCAGGCGGAAGGAGATACGAAAATGAACCTCTCCCCCTCTCTTCGGGTCAAACCCCTTTTCCATGCCCCCAAACCCGCCCGGCTCCGAGGCGGGTTATCAATCAATATCGGGTTTGCCCTTGTCGTCACTCAGGTTCGCCGGGTGTTGGCGGCGGTAATTTTTTGCCAAATACGGCGGCAATGTTTTGAGAGGGTTTCCCGGGACAAGGATGAGAGATGGATTCCCGGGTGCCTTCTTCCGGAGGGGGAGTCAACCCCTTCCTGTTGATCCTTTCTGAGAAGTTCCTGACACATTTCTTCATTGTTTCTTCCGGCAGGTCCGGTATTCTTTTTCCGATGTGACAGCGGAGAGAGGGTTGTTTGCCTTTCTCTTTTTTCGCAAGATCGTCTTTCCATGAAAGGGGGAAGCGTTGATGGAGACGGTCCCACGGATTCCCTGTTGCCATTGCGGCGCCTTGTTCGTGCCGGGGAAAAGAAATAAGGAGCAGAGGTTCTGCGGGGAAGAAGCCTGCCGGAAGGCCCGCAAGGCGGCCTGGCAAAAGCGGAAGATGAAAACCGATCCCGCTTACCGGGCGAATCAGAAACAGGCCTGGCAGGTCTGGGCGGCGGATCACCCCGGTTACTGGAAGGACTACCGGGCCGCTCATCCTGAGAAAGCCCGGAGAAACCGACTCCTTCAGAACCTCCGAAACCGGAAAAGGAGAAACCCCGGATCCGTGATTGCAAAAATGGACGCGTTCCGATCCAGGCCCGTCTTCGCTTCCGGCTCCTTCTGGATGGTCCCCGTGATTGCAAAAATGGACGCGTTCAAAGTCAATCTTTACGGCTTTTCGGAACCTTATCCCTGATTGCAAAAAAGGACGCCATGGCCGGGACGGTTTTCTCATGGTACGCCCCTTCCCGGGATCACAAAAAAGGAACACCTTTCCGTTCGCCAGATCGCCGGGGAAACGGGTTCTTCCAGGCATCAGGTTGAACGGGCCCTCGGCGGGAAAAGACAGGGGCCGTCCGGGGTCCAGCCAGCCGTTCTCGCCGGCAACGGCACGAACCTCCTTGCATTTTATCCGGCCCATCACCCCCGTCCTAACAATGGCTCGATCCTTCTCACCCATGCGCATCCGGTGAATCACCTGACGGTACTCGTACATCTCGAACCTCCTGTTGTTCATGCCGGAACCTCCCATACAAAAATACAGGGAGTATACCGGAGTTCACACCATGGTCCGAGACCCTTTTCCAAACCCTGGGCCGTAAACGAAGAATCCAGGCACTGGCTCCATTACGGCGATCATGAAGTGGCTCCATTGCGCCGATCGGTAACACCCGCTCTGGCCAAGAGGACGAACCAGGGCCCCCGGATAATCGGGACCCTGTTTCACGCCTGTTGCGGAGAAATCAAGCAGGCAGACTATACCGAGGCCCTGGCCCTGGGCCTTACCACGGGAACGGCCAGGGAAATGATCCGGTCCCTGATTGATCGGTTCCTCAGAGAATTACCCCCATTTTACAGGGAACAATGGCCGCTTTCCTGGCAAAACAAAGCTGCTTGTTGTTAAAGAACAGTTGGTTAGACTACAGCAAACATGTGCGAAAGTCGAGTTGCTAAATTTCAATTTATAGTAATACACGACAGTTCATTATTTCTGGTTCGCTCGCTCTCCACCTGGTCCAAGCTTCTTTTTTAAGTGTTTCATCAGTGCGGGTATGATCTTGAACAGATCTCCCGCAAGGCCGTAATCGGCCACCTTGAAGATTGGGGCATCGGGATCCTTGTTTATGGCCACGATGACCCGCGAGGTACTCATACCCGCCAGGTGCTGGATGGAACCCGATATACCGCAGGCGATGTAGAGATCAGGTCGCACCGTCCTGCCGGTTTGACCCACCTGATGGTCATAGGAGATCCAGCCCGCATCAACGGCCACACGCGATGCCCCTACGGCGCCGCCCATCACATCGGCCAATTCACGGATTATCTTGAAGCCCTCCGCGCCCCCTACGCCACGCCCTCCTGAAACGATAATTTTCGCCTCCGCCAAATTAACTTCCTCGTGTTCGACAATGAAGTCCAATACGCGAGTCGTGATCTCATCCTCGTTGAGTTCGGCTGGGACAGGGATAACCTGGCCCTGGCGGCCGGCATCGGCCACAGGCATCTCGAAAACGCGACGCCGTACCGTGGCCATCTGAGGGCGATACTCGGGACAAAGAATCGTGGCCAGGATGTTGCCGCCGAAAGCCGGACGTATCTGGTAAAGAAGCCCGCTGTCCGGTTCGATCTCGAGTCCGGTGCAGTCCGCCGTGAGGCCGGTATAGAGTTCTGCGGCCACCGAACTTGCAAGACACCGGCCCCGCATGCTGGCGCCCAGAAGCAATATTTCTGGTTTGTAGCGAGTTACAAGGCTTACCAGGATTCGGGCGTAGGGGACCGAACGGTAAACCGCAAGGGTGGGATCATCCGCCCAGAAGACACGATCCGCGCCGTAAGCGACGGCTTCTCGGGTGATGTGCTCCACTTCGTGGCCGAGGACGCAGGCGGTGAGTATGGCCTTGCGCTGATCGGCCAACTTACGGCCCTGTCCCATCATCTCCCAGGAAATGCTGCAGGCCTGCCCCTTGAATTGTTCCACCCAAACCCACACACCCCGGTAGGTTTCCTTGTCCGGGGTGCCGGCCTGCGTCGCCAGTTCCGGCATGCTGATCGCTTCGACGGGACAGACATCCAGGCAGGCCCTGCATAGGGTGCACTTTTCATTAACGACGGCAACATCATCCTTCATGCTCAGGGCATCAAAGGGACAGATATCCACGCAGGCACGGCAACCGATACATTTTTCACGGTCGATTATGACAGTAGACATGGTGTCTCCTAGAGGGCCTTTGCCGCGCGGAGCTTATCGATAAGCGTGGATGCCGCCTCATCGGCACTATCCACGGGGATCATCTCTACCTTTGACGCACGCCGGGGCGGGCTTTCAATCCTGGAAACCCGCGTCGGGCTTCCTTCCAAACCGAGCTTCCTGGAGTCCACACCGGGCAGGTCGGCGGCGGTCCATGTCGGAATCTGAATCCTGAGCGCCCGGCGAATATCGGAAATCGAAACCAGACGAGGCACATTGATGTCCTTCACGACCGTCAACAGTACCGGCAGGCGGCCCTCAACAATCTCGCGACCTTCATCGAGCATCCGCTCCACCTCGATCATGCCGGGGGCTGACGTCAGCTCCACACGATTGATCTTGCTCACATACGTCAGGGGAATGATGCCGAGTTGAACGGCGATGCCAGGACCGACTTGGCCGGTGTCGCCGTCTATGGCCTGTTTCCCGCAAAGGATAATATCAAAGGGTCCAGTCTTCCGGATGGCTGCGGCAAGGGTATAGGATGTCGACCATGTGTCTGATCCGGCGAAGGACCGATCGGAGAGCAAAACAGCTTCGTCAACCCCCATACCCAGGGCTTGCCTCAAAGCGCTGATGGCCTGCGGCGGTCCCATGCTGATGGCGGTTACCCTGCCTCCGAATGTCTGCCTCAGGGAAAGGGCTTCCTCGATGGCGAATTCATCAAAGGGGTTCACGATGCTTGGAACGCCTTCGCGCATGAGCGTTCCCGTCTCGGGATCGACCTTCACCTCTGTTGTATCGGGAACCTGTTTAATGCAGACAACAATGTTCATGGAATGAATCCGCCCTTACACGAGATGAATTGGATCAGAGTAACTGTTTATCGCACCATTGCAGGAAATAACTTCCGGCCAAGATTCTTTTCGAAGGTTCCTAACAGAGCGTTCTTTAAATACAAATATAATGATCAGAAACCCTGGAAATTGTCAACAGCCGAAAATTCAGTAAGATTTTGGTTGTGGCAAGCTGGGTTACCTTCGAGCAATGGAAGGACGGGACGATCAGATCATGGCTCAATTAAAGAAAATATCCAACTGCTGTTTTGCCTTTTTCTTGACAAGATCTTACTCAAAGGGTATTTTTTCTCAAAGCCTTGAATGGACCCTCTCACCCCGGGCAATTGTAGCCCGGATGTCACGGCCCATTCACGGCTTTTCTCGGGGGGGGACAATCCCCGGGTTTCTTTCTTGTGTCGTGGTGGCCCCTCTCACACCGGGCAATTGTAGCCCGGATGTCACGGCCCATTCACGACACTTTTTTTTGCCACTTTCCCCCAGGCGCTTTAAGGGGGGAACGGATTCCCGCCTGGAAGAGGACTGCGCACTCTTCCAAAGTGGTGTTTTAAACCCTATTGTATTTCAGAGATGCAAATCGAACTAATTGAATTTCTGAAGTCGATGCCGAAGGGGCCAATCTCCGACGCAAGTCAGTTAGAGATTTTTATGAAAAAGTGCTGGCATGAGTTTGATGGCGCTGATGATAGTAAGATGTGGCCTTCCAAGTTGATAGGACGTATGGAGGACGCCTGGTAGAGCGATGTGAGGCGCTGCTGGCCGTCGAGCACCAGAAACGTGTGCTTCTGGCCATTAAGGCTGGGCGCACCCTCGAACTCGCGGGCGGCGAAGACGCGATTGGCGTCACGCACGCGTAGAATGCTGCCTGCCGGATAGTTGTTCGCGATTGAGACAATAAGTTCCTGTGTGGCCCCGGGCTCCCAGACGAAGTCCCGCTGGAAGTCTGGCAGCGCCATGGTGTGCGAATGGGCCTCTACGAGCAAATCCTTGAGCGCCCTGGGGTTGGTATCTTCAAAAATACTCATACGAATTCCTTCCTTCCTGATTGTATCATGATGACACCACCGTTCGAGTCGATGCCTTATTAATGACACCCAGCTGCAGGGCAACTTCGATGAGTTGTTTCTTATAGGTAATTGCACTCCTTTTCTTTCTCTACTGCTCGTGACTACTTCCTGGCTCCTACCGGAAAGAGCCGCAAGTTGATGAATACGGCAATCCGGTTGACGATTGATTGACGATTCGACGGCCAGTTCGGGTAGCGCGAGAACCAATCCGACTGATGATTCCGATGAATCATCTTAAGGTTGTCGAGGGCTTGGAACATAGCGGATCGGTCGATTATGATGCCTCGTCGGTCGATTATCAGTCGATTTCACATCGGTCGGTTATCTGGTTACCTCGGTTGATTATCGGTCGATTTCGTTGGATCCGCGAGCACATAGCTGACGGCGCGTCCTTTACCTTCTACACCCAATAAACCCATATCAGACAACCCCTTGAGATCGCGACCGGCCGTGTCATTTGCGACGCTGAACTGCGCCACACACCAGCGTCGTGTCACTGAACCGGCCACCAGAACTTGCTGGATAATGCGCTTCTGCCGTTCGTTCAATTTGGCCTCCACGGAGGGGGTTACCAACAGTCGCTTCTCGGGTATCCGCAGGCGCTCGATGTTCTCGCCCGGCCCCTGGAAAATCACTTGGAAGTACCCCATGTCGGTCCCGAGGAGCGGAGGATCGAGCCCGTGGTCGAGCATCTGGTCATGCATCCGGCGGAAACCACTGCCTCGTTCTTCGATGCGATGGAAATACGAAAGGCATTGAGCCAGAACCGGGTTGCGGGAACAGGGTCGATACTTGCCCTTTCGAAGACTGGCAAGGGTGATCGGTTTAGGGGGAAGGCCCGGGCTGGAAATAACGACACGATCGGCGAAGACTTCGAGAAGGATCTTACGGCCAGCGTCCTCGTATTGCCGGTGTACCACTGCGTTCACAAGCGCTTCGCGCAAGCCGTCAACAGGGTACTCATCGAGGCGTACGCGGTTTAGACCGACGATGCGCATAGGGTGGCGGGTGTTCCTGTCTATGAAGACAATGGCGCGGTCGATCGCCAAAGGCATGGGTGATCGGATGTCCTCGTGGTCCCTGGGTGCGCCATCCGGCTCCGTGCTCCGGTAGGCATCGGCCAGAATACGGCACTGGGGAAACACCATCGAGGGGTCCTTCGCGAGGAGAACGATACCGGCAGCCGTGGCGTAGGTTTCACCTGTAGCCTGGTCATGCCAGGCAAGGCCGCGAGTGGTGGCACCGGATGTTAAATCCGCTGCTGAAAGACTGCCTGAATCCCGGTTTTCGGCCGCGGCAATCAATCTCCGGAGCACCTCAAGGTCGAGACCCTGCCACTGGAGACGAGCAAGCGACTGGGATTCGAACGGAGAAGTGGCTTCTATGGTCTGTTCAGCGATCTGGTTTTCGTCGCTGGTTGGAGAAATGCCAAACCGATCCTTCAGCAGCTTCACCAGCGCCGCACGAACCTCCTTCTGAAGTTCAATGACGTTGCCGAAACGCTTGTACTTCGGCCCGTCCGCGTCGAGTTCGGCAAGAAACTTCGCCGTCCCCTCCTCCCGTTTTACGCTCCGGTCGCCCTTGATGAACGCAAGAACGGGAAGATTCCTTTTCTTCGCGAGGCGATACTCGGCGTGGGTGATCGACAGACCTCCCGCCGGTGTGCCGTATTCGATGCCGACGATCAGCAGATAAACCCGGCAGCCATCGAGCGATTGCAGGCATCCCTCCAGCGCCTTGTCCGGGGAGGCCGGTTCCAGTTCATAGAGTACCGGCGTGCAGTAAGCCGACAGGAAAGCGTCGGTGTTGACCAGGTTCTGAACGATAAGGCGCTCGTCTTCAAGTTCCTTTTGGACCGAGCTGACAAAAATACAGAGTTTAGTGGTCATCTTGGCACCTTCGCCCTCAAGAGCAGCTCAGCGAAATCGTAGTTTACGCTCGTCACGCCGAAGTCTGGCTCGCAATGGAAGGGCTGTCTTATGTAATGGACTCGGTGTGAGTCGCCGTCCAGAAACTCCACGATCACGAGGATGAAATCATCAGGCTTGTTGAGCGAGTGAAGGATTTCGTTTCTCGTCACAGTGATCGTCGGCGCTCCTGTGGCACGCCCTTTCACCTCGATGAAGCGCAGTTTCCCGGTGCCTGGCACACGGCTTTCAATGTCGTAGCCGAGTTTCTCCTGCTCGCGGTCAGTCGGGTCAAAACCCAGACTGCGCTCGATCTCCATGACGATGGCACGAGCCCGTGCTGCGTTGGCTTGTGTGTGTCAGCCGGCACTGTGTAAATCGCCTCCGTCCGTCCCGTCATGGCCATGAGCAGGCCTTTTGGCACTACCAGCATTCCGCCCAGCACCACCGGCGGCAGCGGCGATATTTGAGCTTCGAGCTTTAGGTCTTCGAGCTTAATCATTACTGCCAACTTCTGTTTTCCATTTTTTGAACGCTTCAGTGTCGACTTGTGTCAATACACCAGTCGGCACTATCAGGAGAAAACAGTATGTCCGCATACTGCAATTTTCCTTTTTTCATCGTATCTCCCCGTATGTCGTGGTTTATATCTATCGTTGTATTTAGCTGCATCTTTGAAGGAATAGAAACGTAAGACCTGCGACGGTAACCACCACAGCCACAGCAAGGAGGACTTTGACTGCCCGTTTCACGTTCGATAGCTTCGTCATGGCAACCCGATGATGAATGATATGCTTTTTTTTGTTGAAAGGAATCCGGCCTCGCTGGTCTTGATACTTGAGCCCCCGAATTTTCGATAGCACAAGGGCCGGCATGTGTCAAAGGAAACGGGATGTCCGTCGAAATCTTCGATGCTCGTCGTGAAAAAAAGAACGGAAGCATGGGGGATGGGGTGTAGAAATTACCCGGGGAGAGTTTTTTGCTGGCGCCCACTTGTTGACGTGCGCCAGGGCAAAGTCGTAGCGTCCTTGTTGTACGGCGTCCTTCTGGGCCTCGATGGGGATATAGACTCCATACAGCTTACCTATATGGATATGTTACAGCAATCCCGGCCAAGAATTTCGATCGTGAGGGCAATCATGGCCCGTTCATGGGCGGTTATTTTATTGCCGCCTTCAAACATCTTAGGATGCGTCACATTTAACAATCAAAAGTGACAGGTAGATGGAAATAGTAGCATTGAAAAGACGTTATAGAAGACAAGCAGTATCCAAAGTGGGGAGAGAATGGGGAGAAGAATGTCCCAAAAATGAACAAGGGGCTACGGTCTTTCCGTAACCCCTTGATTTTTTTGGTGGGCCCTGTCGGGTTCGAACCGACGACCTACTGATTAAGAGAGGGTTTCGGGGTTTTAAGAGGAAAAACACGGTAAGGCATTGGATAAGAAGATCAGACACTTAAATTATTTTCAATTTTCGATGCCTTACCTATTTTTTGACCATTTTTGGAGCAACCGGTCAAAATTTGGTCACTGAAATTGACTATGTTTTACTATGTTTTTTTGAATTATTGGAATGCTTATTAATATCATTAACCATATTCTGGAGCGTGACTGAGTGTCCGGGAGGCACCTGATCAATTACAATTCACCATAATTGGTCATATTTATTGATATTCTTGTTATTTTATTCGATTCTTGCTGGTAATGCTTGACAAAGAACTTTATCTTCATTATCTTGTATTCAAATATGGACACATTAATGGACACATTTATGCTTGTCATTCTATATTTAAATGTATTTTCATAGCCTTGTGAGGTATTAATATGGGGACATATCAAAGTACACATCCATGGATAACGTTTAAAGTCCGGACAGACGACATTCCCCCGAGAACATGGGTAATTTTAGGTGAGTGTCAATCGAAATGTAAGCATATTGCAAATGTACCACTCCGTCCCGATACAGCGAATCAACTTTATCGAATTTATCTAGCAAAAGGTGCTCTTGCAACTACCGCAATTGAAGGTAATACACTTTCTCAGGACGAAGTCCTTCAACACCTTGAAGGGAAACTGAAGCTTCCTCCATCCCGTGAATACCTTACAAAGGAAATCGATAACGTTGTTGGCGCTTGTAATGAAATCCTTAAATCGATCAAAGAAAATAAAGTACCTGAGATCAATGTACCAAACATATCCAGTTTAAATAGTAGCATTTTAAAGGACTTGAAGCTTGAAGAAGATGTACTCCCTGGCAAAATCCGTCAATATTCCGTTGTTGTGGGGAAATATCGAGGTGCTCCTGCAAAGGATTGTGAATTTCTTCTTGGAAAGCTTTGTGATTGGCTTAATGGTGAGGATTTTTATCCAGCAGAGGGCCTAGATATCGCATACGCCATTCTCAAGGCTATAATATGCCATCTCTATCTCGCATGGATTCATCCCTTTGGAGATGGTAATGGTCGCACTGCCCGTCTTCTTGAATTTCAGATATTATTGTCGGCTGGAATACCTGCTGCATCTGCCCACTTATTAAGTAATCACTATAATATGACTCGTAGCGAATATTACAGACAGCTTGATTTATCAAGTAAGAATGAAAAAAACATCATCCCTTTTATCACTTATGCGATCCAGGGTTTCTTTGATGGCCTTGTTGAACAAATTGATGTGATATGGAAACAGCAATGGGATATCACATGGCGGAATTATGTTCATGAGCATTTCAAAGATAAAAATTCAATTACACATGTCCGAAGACGGCATCTTACTTTAGATTTATCTAGGATGAAGGAGCCTATTCCTGCTTCAAAAATATCTGAAATAAGTCCTCGGATAACTAAGGCCTATGCCAATTGTACACATAAGACACTCATGAGGGATTTAAATTCATTAGTCAATACTGGGCTTATTTTAAAGACTGAAAAAGGCTATAGAGCGCAGAAAGAAATAATTCTTGCTTTTCTTCCTGATCGAATTTCTAAAGAGAGTGGGAGCAAAGTGTGAATTAGGTCTTTCTTATTTATGAGCACAATATATGGTATATTTCTTTCTTGCAGGATACTTTATATTGTGCTATGGATATATTGATACAAAAAACCCTGGTATCGACCAATACCAGGGTTCCGGTGAGAAGCATATCCAACGTCTTAAGGGCAAAGATTTTAGCATCTGAGAAAATGTAAGTCAAGCTTTTTCAGAAATGCCTACTTTCCCCGGTATTTGGAAATGTTTTCTAATATATGCCGGGGAAGGGAGGTGTTGAAAATGAGCGATAAGCTGAAACCAGGGATGGAAACTCCCGTATCAGGCCAATATGGAGTTGTTGGCCCGCGTGGAGGGAAAACTGGCGTGGAAATAACAGCAGTTGAGGGCAAACCTCTTCCGCCTACGCCAGGAAAAGGAATGGGGTACGTCCTAGTAGACGAGACTAAACACAAGAAGTAATCGAAAAGGGCTCTGCATGAATGGTGCAGAGCCCAACTTTTATAGATTATCCATGTTGAGAACATTCCAGGACAAATACTTATTCATGCTATAGTGTTAACCCCGAAATACTTAATATAACTTTAATCCTCACTGAATCTTTCTCCATACAATGTATTCATTACAGATGAACCTATTATAACTGCACTCTGATTTGCATTTATTATTTTGGTTACATGGCATGACTGTTTCTCATACCTAACTTTTGCATCACATTGCACTAACTCAATTATACGTTTATCATTAAATGGTAAGCCAATCTTGTTAGCCATATTCATCAATTGTGATAAATCATGTGTATGTGGATATTTTTTATCCGCTTTCTTTATATAATATTTTAATAACTTTTCGGCTGCTTGCAAAGAAAGCCATAGCGATTGACCATAGTTCTTCGTATTGCCAACACCCGCTCGCGCCGATGCCGTTATATCTTCTCTTGCTGATTCTACTAACTCATCGTTTCTGCAGAAACTTTCTAATGCGTTAAAAATCTATGTCCATACACATAGTATCCTAGTATCATTTCGAGTTCTTCATCGGTCAGTTCATTTGCCATACCTTGCGGCAAGTCATTAACCAGCTTAAGGAGATTCATTTCAGCTTTTTTACTTTCCCCGCCTAGACTACTTACAACTATATTGTTATGCTTTATTGACAAATCTCTCTCACATATAACTTTTACTCTACCAAATACTAAGGGGAATTTAAGCAACCACGCATCTCCCCTTATCATTAGAAGCGAATACCCGATTGCAAAATCAACATTGAGCCTTTCGCCATATTTGTCTTTATACCAATCAAAAATATACTCTATAATGCTCCCCAAAAACTGGACAGGTGAATAAGGTGCATAGTAACCTGAAAATGTTTGAAGGAGGAATCAGGTGCCATGCACAACATGAGGCGGCGTCACGATGCGGCATTCAAGGCCAGGGTCGGTCTTGAAGCGATGAAAGAGGAAAAGACGACGGCCCAGATTGCCAGTGAATACGGTGTCCATCCCAACCAGATCCGTCAGTGGAAGAAGCAGATCCTGGAGTCTCTTCCGGCGGTTTTTTCGGATCGAAGACCGAGAAAGGAAAAACAGCACGAAGAGCTTGTTGAGGAACTGTATCGCCAGATCGGCCAGTTGAAGGTGGAGTTGGACTGGCTTAAAAAAAAATCTCAATTGCTCCGTTGAGTGGAAGCGCATGCTCATCGAGCCGGACCACCCCGTGATTTCCATCTCCCGGCAGTGCGATCTTCTGGGATTGTCGAGATCGTCCTATTATTACGAGGGTTCATCGGACGAGGACTCTTTGAATCTTGAGATCATGCGCCTCATTGACGAGCAATATACCCGGACACCGTTTTATGGCGTTCCCCGGATGACGGCCTTTCTTCGAAGGAAGGATTACGAGGTGAATCCGAAGCGGATCCGCCGTTTGATGCGGCTCATGGGCGTTGAAGCCATCTATCCGAGGCGCAGGCTCAGTAAACCCTGTCCGGAGCACACCGTATATCCGTATCTTCTCAAGGGACTCGACATTGATCGGCCGGACCTGGTGTGGTGCTCCGACATCACGTATGTCCGTCTTCTCCATGGATTCGTGTACCTGGTGGCCATCATGGACTGGTTCAGCCGCTATGTCCTGGCCTGGGCTCTTTCCACGACCTTGGACGCGTCTTTTTGTGTCCATGCCTTGAAAATGGCCCTGGCCCTCGGCAA
>Ga0209269_1001076_pt1 | contig 16494 bp, 22 predicted proteins | sample MTBAKMMethaMetaG_FD_187455 | JGI IMG/M metagenome (GOLD analysis project Ga0209269, IMG submission 187455) | Enrichment culture microbial communities from Arthur Kill intertidal strait, New Jersey, USA, that are MTBE-degrading - MTBE-AKM (Arthur... | ecosystem: Environmental > Aquatic > Marine >... | reverse complement strand
ATCCCTGTCCATCCGTCTTTTCTCCTTGACAATGAGAAAGCCTTCCTGTTAAAAACCATCACTTCCTGACAGAATCAGGGCCGTTAGCTCAGCTCGGTAGAGCAGCGGACTTTTAATCCGTTGGCCACCGGTTCGAATCCGGTACGGCCCACCAAAGAAAACAAGGGGTTACGGTTGATGCTGTGACCCTTTTTCTTTTTCAGTGACCAAATTTTGACCAGATGGTTTAAAAACAGTTTCCTCCAGGCGCTGAACAGCTTGCTGATTTGACGGCCTCATCAGGTGTGCGTAAATCTGAAGGGTGACCATCGGGGAAGAATGACCAAGCTGTGACTGGACATATTTTATGTTCTCCCCCTGACTGATCATGAAACTTGCGTAACAGTGCCGAAGGTCATGAAATCGAGTTGTCTTCGGCAGTCCAGCCGTCTTCAGTGCGGGTTTGAAATGCCGTGCGTGAAGATGGCTGCTATCGATCGGGGTCCCTTTTTCACTTGGAAAGACAAGATCCGCTTCGTTTGGTCCGCTTTGCAGCTTCCACTTGGATAATTCCTTCACGACAATGGGAGAAAGGTCAATTCTCCGGACGGACTCTTTGGACTTGGGCTCGTAATATCGCCCGTGGTTAAACGTGCGCCGGATATGGATCTGCTTTTCCTTGAAGTCAACGTCGCTCCATTTCAGACCCATGATTTCCCCTAACCGTGCTCCTGTCATGATGGCCAGGAGATAAATCATCCTGTATTTCGGATCCTCTTCGGCATCCAAAAGCTTGTTGATTTCCTTAGGTGTGAGGATGTTGATTTTATTCTCCGCTTCGATAAGGTCTTCTGATCTCCGCGGCCTTTCGGCATCTCTCACCGGATTGAAGTCAATGACTCTGAGGCGGACTGCATAGGAGAATATCTGATTCATCGTGACCAGGAGTCTCCGGAGCGTTTGAAGCTTCATTTCTTTCTGTTGCTTACGAGTGATTAACCTCTCGACATCCGCCGTTGTGATCAAGGTGATCCGCTTATCCTGCCATTCCTGTAAATGATTCATGATATGACCCACGTAAGCGGACCAGGTACTTACCCGGACTTTGGGTTTTTTGTACTTCAGCCATTCTTCCGCAACCTCGAAGAAAGTCGGGACCTTCTTTTCATGAAGGAAGGTTCTCCGGTGGATCTTCTTTTCGATCTCCTGGAGAAGCATCCGGGCCTCTTCCTTCGTGCTTCCCTTGGGGAGCGTCTTCCTGTACCTCTGGCCGTACTGGTCATAACAGTCTATGACGTATCGGCCATTCCTCTTTGTGACACATGCCATTTTTCCTTACCTCCATTTCCTCTTTTGCCGGACCCGGGACTTGATCAGACCATTTTCGGAAACTTGCTCCTTCTTAAAATCATTGTTTTTAACCTCCCTTGTTTTTTTAGGTCCTTCAAATTGGTCCGGCCTGGACAAAATCCCGTTCAGGATATGCCCCTCTTTGGAAAAATGTCATGGACTTTTTTTCATGGACCGGTAAGGAATCGTTTTCCTTGGAATCTTTATGTTCTTCGGGATCCGGATGTTGAAACATCTCCACCGTCCGAATTCCGCCTTGAACTGATCTCTTTTTCCTGTCGTTCGTCTGTTGACAGCTTTCCCTCCAGCTTTCCCATGAAGGATTCGACCTGATCCAGCCGCTCTATCATGAAGCGGCACAGGTAAACCCGGCGATTCTTATTTCCTTCCTCAAAAGCCTCACTTGTGGCCTGGTCAAGGTCATAAATGGTTTCAGTCAATACTTTTAACGGTTCGATTCCCCAGGCCAGACATTCGGCGATTCCGTGCGCGTCCGGATCCAGCTTTCCAAGGTCCAGGGGGTTATACTTTTCCGATCCTCCCATGGTTCAGGTCCTCCCTTCGGCTGATTTCCTGACGGGAGCGGTTCTGATTTTCAGATGGGCATAAAAATGCTGTTCCGCTTCAAGGGCTTTGTCGCCTATGTTCTCGATGATTTGCTGAAGAATTAAAGACATCCTTGTCATGTAGATAGGCTCCCATATGTCCGTTTCAAAGTTTTCCATGAGGGCTTCCCCCGTTGCCTGGATCCCTCGAAGAACGGATTCCGCGTCATAGCTTCTTTCCAATATGTCTTGCATGAACCCGGTGAAATCATCTTCGGCCTTTTGTCTTTCTTCGGATTTAGCCTGATTGATGTTTCCCTTTTGCGCCATATCTTCAGACCCTCCTTTTAGGGCTGTTTACGTGTGCTTTTGGCTTGAGATTTGCCTTTTTCTTCCAGGGTAGGGGTTAGGTATCTCCCCGAGAGAGAAAAGGGAAATTTGCGCTCCATTCGCCTTGTCACGGCCCCTTTGTCGGGGTTTTTTCTCCAGGGACGGATCCGGATCCGGTTTCCCGGAAAGTTTGCTCTGAGAGTCCCTTCTATCTGTGGTAGAAATTTTCTTCTTCCCGGGGGTAGGGGTAGATATGCCCCCGGGGGAGTTTTTTTCTCCAGCTTCAAGCGGTTGGTCCTCTAGAGCAAAAGCAGGGGTTTTCCGTTGAGAGGATCGACCCCTTTCTTTCAATGCCGCTTTCTGGTCCTTTGAAAGGGTGATTACACGATACTTTTCTCCCTTCCGGTGGGGCATCATGGGATATAAGGGGCAATGAGGGATATTGCAGTCCACCCGTCCGTCCACGTAATACCCCATGCAGTCATAGCATTTTGCATGGATCATCTGCCGCAGGGTGAGCCGTTCGCCTTCGAAATGTGCTGTGAGCTCTTTCCGTCCTTTCGACTGCTTTCCGTATTTGTCGATGTCCTTGAGTCGGTCCATCATGTTCTCTGTCTTCATAACATCCTCTCCCGTCTGCGCTTCGCGTTCCGGACCAGGGCGCTTTCTTCGGGCTCTTCCGTTTTTTCCTCTTCTCCAGCCGGAGCCCCTTCATCATCCTTTTCGGATTCCTTCCCGTCTTGGTCCTCGGGTTCCTCATCGTTTTCTTCGGGCTTCTTTTCATCTTCGTCAGGAGCGGTTTCATCCGGCTTCTTTTCCTCTTCATCCGGATCCGGGGAGCTTCCTTCAGCCTTGTTTCTTCGAATCGCATTCCGGACCAGGGGACTTTCAGCGTCCTTCGACAAGGCGGATCCCCCCGTTCCCATTCTCCGTTTCGCGTCCTGGACCAGGGGGGACTCCCCGGATAACGTTTCCTGAACCTTGCCCGGATCCGGGGAAGCTCCACCGGGATCCCCGCCGCTTTTCAGAATGGTTCCGGATATGCTTCCCCCGGGCTTCTTCCCGAAGACCTTTTCAACAAGTTCGGCGTGGCCGTTCCAGACCAGCCACTTCCTGGCGTAGTCCTCTTTCACTTCGAGAAACATCTTCGAAGCCCGGCGAAGGGAAACAGGCTTCTTTTCAAGCCCTTCGCTCACCCCGTAAAGGTAAAGCCTCCCGTCTTCGGAGCGGTAAAGCGAATGACGGTATCCCAAACCGTTCAGTTCCTTTTGGGATGCAATCAGCGTTGCCTTGTCGGTGTCGATTCCGTGCAACATGGACATGTCTCTTTTCTCCTTTCAGGTGAAAAATTCGTCCGGATCCACTAGGTTCGATTCAATGAATTCGTTGACGGATTTCTCCGATATCCTGATGGCCCGGGTCCCGATCCGGATGGCGGTCAGCTGGCCCCCCTTGACAAGATCGTAAACATAGGCGTTTGTGCAGCCCAACCATCGGGCCACAAGATGAACCGGAAGATGGCGGCTCAGCTTCTCTTCCATCGTTCACGGCGCTATCGTCTTCCCATGGCCGCGGCCAGGATCCGGGGATCCAGGCTTCCCCCGGGGAGGATACCCTGCCAGGAAACGGATAAGGTCTCCATGACGGCCATGCCGCCGATCCCGTATTCATGGGAAAGTTCCAGAAGCTCCCGGGACCACTGGCGCTTGATCTCCTCCAGCCGGGAATGAAGATCCAAAGCCTCTTCGATGGCGGCTCTTCTCTTCGGTTCCATGATCCGGATGAAGGCTTCCTCAAGATCGGCCTTCGCCGTCTGAAGATCCTGCTTCGCCTGGTCCAGGAGTTCCCCCTCCAGTTCATCCACCATGCCGGTGAGGAAGGCGACTTCATTTTGAACCTTCGTGAGCTGCGTCTTCAGGTCCTTCAGCGGCTCATCATTCACAACAGCCCCGGCAATCTTCTTCGTGATCCCGTCCGCCGTCTTCCGGGCTTCCTCCAGGGACTTCCGGTACTCCCCGGCCTTCGCCTCGATGGAGGAAATCCGGGCCTGGCCCTGGTCACGTTTCACCTTCAGACCCTTCAAGTCCGGCTTTTCATCTTTCGTCTGGTTCTTGGTCATGATTCCTACCTCTCAAAAGTGTCTCTCTTTTTTATGGCCCGGACAGTCCGAAGGAATCTGCCCGGGCTCCACAGAGGAACATCAGCACCGTTTATCCCCGGTGCCAGGGGAATCAGTCCTCACCTGGCCCTCACCCCGGCCTCTTTCGCAATCTTCTTCAGGTCCGGGTTGGCAAGCTCTTCCCTCATCTCGTTGATGTACTTGGAAAGAACGTCCTTGATATCCGGGATGGCAAGCCCGTAAAGCATCGGGGGAAGCCTGTTCTCCATGGCCTCCAGCCGGTTCCTCATGGCAATGATCATGGCCCCCCAAACCCTCATGGCCTCCCGGACGGGAAGGAGCTCGCCTTTCATCTTCAGAAGCTCGATCTCTCTCCGGTCCGCCGTGAGCTTGACCAGCCTTGCCCTCTGTTTCGTCAGCTCCGGATCCGGCTTTCCCAAGCCCTCTTCTCTTGTCTGGTTCCATTGGTCCACACTCTCGAAGTTGAAGAACCAGATGCCGCCGATCTTTTTCGCCGGACATCCCTTGCTGATCCAGTTATTCACCGTGGTTACGCTCACGCCAAACGTTTCAGCCAATTTCACCTTGCCCCGGATGTCGTACTTGATGAGCGTTTTCTTCGCCTTGGTCTTTGTCTTCAACTTCTTCTTATTCTTCATGATTTAACCCTCCAAAAAGTAGATTTTGATTCCAAAACGTAAACAACAACCCCTAAAAACGGTCTGACTCTGGAAAAACATCGAGGTTCGAACCATCCCATTCCCCCGATCGATAGGAAGGACCCGCATAATTTTTCTGTGGCGGCTCATCACAGATTCCGCCTCATCCTTTCCCCGCCCAAAGATCGCTTGGTATCATCCTGAAAAGCACTTCGAGAAAGTCGTCCATCACTTCCGGACCCCAGGTCTTTTCATGCAGCTGGTGAATCCAGTCGAGGCATTGGGCGGCTGTCTTCAGGCGGTTCATGGCGATCCAGTATTCCCCTCCGTGGGGTACATCGATGACGATGCACTTGTCCCGTTTGCAGTAGTGGACACAGCCGATCCGATGGGTTGTTTGCCAGAGCCTTTCTTCTTCTTCAGACTCTCCCATGAGTTCGTAGAATGATTTGAATTCAAACTCTTCAATCTCTTCCATGGTTTCATCCTTTCCGGGGTGGTGAGGACCGTTCCGGTTCTCGATCCAATTTCGATCCGATTTCGATCCGGTTTTGATCCGATTTTTCCGGTTTAGGGTGGATATGTCCGGAAAATGTCCGGGTCTGTCCGGCTGTCTGGAATCCGATTAATTGTTCTGATTTCAATATCTTTCCCTTCATCAAGAGCGAAAAAGCCGCGTGTCCGAAAAGGGATCCGGCTATGGTCTGAACATTTGAGAGGGGGTTTTTCATCTGCAATCCGATTTGATCCGGTTTTCATCCGAAATTGATCCGAAATTGATCCGAAATATCCGATTTGTTAGATCCGAAATATCCGGTTTTTCTTTTAAGAAAACCGGATAATCGGATAACCGGATATCAGATTCGGGAAACGTATCCATATTCGATCTTGACAACCTGTTTTTCCTGCAAGGCTTTTTTCGCTTCGTGAAAACGGTTCGTCTGGATCCCGGCATTCCGGCAAGCCTTGGCCCAATCATCAACGGACACCCGCGCCCCCTTTGCCGGATACCCGTTCTTCTCAAGGTTCGAGACATGCTCAGCATGGAGTTTGTCAAACTGATCCATGGCGGTGGTCTGCCGCTTGCCCTGTGCTTTCGTTTTCTTCATGGGTGGTTCGTATTCCGTGGGGACCAGAACGGCGCTTGTGATCGGCTTCCCGTTTTCATCCAGGATGCCCAGGTCAACGGTGGCGATCTTGAAGGCCATGGGTTCAGGACGTTCCGCGTCCTTCATCTTGGTCGCCTCCATCCGGATAATGTCGTTTTCGTCCCTGTCGAACCGGTATTCACTGTCCAGAGCCCCCCTGAGAGCCATGGCACCCCTGGCCCTGCTTTTGTCGCCGTGTCCGCTGTGATGGATGGGAAGGACTGTGCATCGGTGAGGAATCCGGATCCGGTCCATGGATGCAATGGAAGCCGTCATGTCCTTTGTGGAATTTTCGTCACCCGGTCCGAAATTCCGCGCCAGGGTGTCCAGGATGACCAAAACGAGGGGGTATTCTTTGGGGAGGCTCCCGATAGCTTCCAAGACCTGATCGACTTCTTCAGGGTCACAGAGGCTTGTCGGACCGCTTGAGACGTAGAAGGGGAAATCATCGAGGCTTATTTGATTCGCTATCTCCCATGCCTTTTTCCGTCTTGTGATGCCCCCGCGCCCTTCTCCGATGATCGATAAAACCGCGCCCTGTCTTACCGGTTTCCCATGAAAATCTTTCCCGGTGGCGACACAAGCCGCCAGGTCAAGGGCTGTCAGGGATTTTCCGCTTTCCGGATCCCCGAAGAACTGAACAAGACTGTCCATTTCGATAAGGTCTTTGACAAGCCAATCGGGTTTTTTGAACTTAAGCTGTGAAATGTGGATGATGTGAAAACCTCTGACAGGCGGTTTTTCTTCGTGGGACAATCCGTCTATGAGGATCGCCAAGCGCTCCCCGGCTTCAACGGGATCCTCGAACCGGTCCAGGAAATCGGAAACGTCTCCCTTCTCCGGAAGGTCCGGGAGGGTAAGGGTCCGGATCGAGGCGGCGATTCCGGCCAGGGCCTTGGAGACGGCTTCAACGTGCTTTCTCCCCGGATCGTCATTGTCCGGGATGAGAATTAAATCCTTTCCCCTCAGGACTTCCGAATACTCAGGCTTCCATTTCCCGGCTCCCCCGGGGTTCGTCGTGGCCGTGAATCCCAAGGCGTGAAGCCGGTCCGCGTCCTTCTCCCCTTCGACAAGGATCACTTCCCGGGCCTTGATCACTTCGGGAAGCCGGTAAAGGACTCTCCGGGTCCCGGCCAGGCTCCAGGTCCAGGATCCCTTTCCATCCGGCCTTCTTTGCCGGAAGCTCTTGGGATCGAGACGGCACACCTGGAAGAGAAGATCCCCCTTTTCGTCGGTGTACTCGTATGTCTTGACGATCTTCAGCTTCTCGGGAGCCTTACCCTCACCATTGATGCCGAATACTTCGGAAATGCCCTTCAGGATCTCCGGAAAGTCCGTCTTGGGATCCAGGCCCGTCAGCATCCCGTAAAAGGTGAGGATGTCCCCCCCGGTTTTGCAGCCGTGACATAAGAACGTTCCCGTGGCCGGATTGAAATTGAGGGACGGATTCTTATCGTCATGAAAGGGGCATTTCGCCTTGTACTCCTTCTCCCCGGCTTTCGAGGTCTCAAGAAAACGGTCATAGAACGGCAGAAAATTACCGGCGAAGTGATTGAGGATGTCGCTCTTGTTCATGTCGTCAGAATCTCCGATCGGAAGCGCCGGGAAGCCCTTGTCAGTCCGTGGCCTATGTTTCCGGTAAAGGGGACCGTATCAGAATGCCCTATCCGTCTTTCACAAGCATTTCCGTCTTGCAGCCTTGGGCTGAAAGGAATCCAGCATTTCGCCTATCTCTGACCGGGGCAAAGCCCCGGACCTCCCGGAAACGGGCTTCTTCACCGGGGGGAAGGACGGACAGCCCTCCAACTCCCCGCTCTCGTTTCCGTATGTCACGTTGACCCACTGGAGGACGGCCACAGGATCGAACCGGAGATACTTCCCCAACCGGATCCGGGGGATCGTCCCGGGGCCTTTCAACATGGTTTGTCTGTAGAGCCAACTTTTCCTGACGTTGAGAATCGCCGCCATTTCATCGATGTCGACAAGTCTCTTGACTCCTTCCCCGATCACGCCGTTTGAATAACCCTTTGTTGTCGGTACTGGCATGATGCCTTCTCCTTTCCTTGCCTTTTCTTCCTTGAGTGTCTGCCGGTTTGTTTCCGATTCCCGACTTATGCGGATCCGGATCCCGTTTCCCGGATCTCTCCCTTGAGATCTTCAACTTCTTCCTCCAGGTGCCGGACGTGCTGTCTCAAAGCGATATTTTCCTTGAGAAGCGAGTCATACTCCTTCCGGCAGGAATCAACGGTTCTGAATACGGTTTCCAGGTTCATGTGAAATCCCTCCCTTCCCGGTTAAAACAGGATCCGCCAGGCGATGAGCGCCAGGATCCCCCCGGCGATCAGGACAACCGCCAGGGCCTTTTTAAATTTCCGGTCAATGTCCTTCTCGAAGCGCCGCATGGACATATATCCGGAGCTTCTTCGAATGGATTCAACGGTTCCCATGTTCTTCAGCCTCCCTTCTTCGTCTTTTTCACGTGCCGATATTTTCCATTCCCGGACCATCCCGGATTTCCGGGTACGGTCCAGCATTTCCTCAATGAGTTCATTCCTCCAGGCAAGAGGCCCCACGGTGAAGCTCTCACCGTTTCGGAATGTGACTTCGTAGGTGATCATGGTTTCCCCTTCTCCCTGATTAGGGTGGGTGCCGAGTGGGATTGATTAGATCCCTTCCACAAGGCGGTTCCTCGGCGAACCTGAGTGACGACAAGGGCATGCCCGATATTGATGGATGACCCGCCTCGGAGCCGGGCGGGTTTGGGGGCATGGAAAATTGATTTGATCGGAAGAGAGGGGGAGAGGTTCATTTTCGGATCTCCTTCCGCCTGGTCCTCTCCCGGTTCCAGAGATCGGCAATGAAGGAAATGGTCTTCTCGAAGCCTTCAATCTCCGATTTCGTGACAAGTTCCACTCCGGCCACTTCGAAGAGCTTTTCAACGGCTGAAATGTTGATGGTCCCCTGTCCGGATCTCCACCGGGACATGGCTGCGCCGTCCACCTGGATCATGTCCGCCAGGGTTCCCTGGCCGTGTTTGTTGACAAGCTCCGCGATAAGCTCCTGGAGATTCATCATGAACCCTCAACATCGGTTGATTTTCTTTGATTTTCCGGCTGGCTATCCTGTACCCGGACGAATGGGAAAAGGATCAAGTGAGGGATATGGAAGATGTCAGAAATTTGTATCAGGAGTCGTTCAGGGGAGAGTTTACCGTTCAGGACTTTCCAGATGGCGACTTTACTGACAGGCGGATCACATTTTCGACCCAGGGTCTCAAGGGTTAACCCATTGTATTTAATTAAAGCTTTAAGAAGATTCTTGTTGCAATCGCGCCGGTATTTATGCATATTTAACCTGCGGTGTTAATTTATTTACCTTGTGTAATATCGTAAATAAACCATTGATTGATATGTGTCAACATAAAAATTCACTATGACTTTAACTTTTTCAGAAATAGTTGAAAGGATGAAGAAAGTCGGGGGATTCTCGACTTATTCGGAAGTTGCCGAAGCTCTTGATGTTACACCTCAGGCCATGTCTAATTTTAAGAGCAAAGGTGAATTGCCTCCAAATTTGGTCATAAAGTTTGCAGAAAAATATAAAGTATCGGTGGATTGGCTTCTGTGGGGAGGGGATTCACCGGAAGTGAAAATAGTCCCTCCCTATCCTTGCCCCTGCCTGGAAGACTTTTCCTATGTCTCGAAATATGAGTTTAACCTGGCGGCGGGTGCGGGTACTTACGTCCTCTCGCAGAATGTGAAGCATCAGTATGCCTTCAGAACGGAATGGCTCAACAGGTGTTGCCAGAAGAACCAATGCGGCCTTTTTACCGTCAGGGGAAATTCGATGCTTCCCGGGATCGGGGACGGGGACCTGGTTCTTGTTGACATGTCGAAAAAGGAAATGAGGGACATTATCGACGGCCAGATTTACGCCTTCTCGGAAGGGGATCTCTTGAAGGTGAAGCGGTTGGTCAAAAAGGGATCAACGATCATTGCCGTATCGGATAATAAGGCTGAGCTTCCGGATCCGATGGAAGTGGACATGGAACAGTTCCGGCTTATCGGCAGGGTGATATGGGTAGGGCATGAGTACAAGATAGAGTGAGGGGACAAAACATGAAGAAGGAAAAAAAAGAGAAGAAGAGAGAATACCAGAAGCCGAAATTTGTGAAACATGAGAAGCTTTCGGTGATCACTGGATTGACGGTTCAATAATCTCAACCGACCTAAATTGAGCCAATGATATTTTACCGGGAAATTTAGATTTAGCCTGGAATTGAGTATCTGTAAAACAAAAGGGGCAGGGGGCAAAATCACTAAGAACAATCTTAATTTCTGAACAAAGTACCGACCAAATGAAGTTTCTTACCGGGGGATTTCTGAAGAGGATCTTGTCATGCTTCTTTCTGACGAAGCCTCATTATGAAAAATCCTTCAAGGGGTGAGAAAAAAATGAACTCTGAAATAAGAGAGTTTAGGTTCTGGGCTTTGTGAAAAGATTTCTTTCTGAGCCTTTGATCTTACTTATTTGAAAGGATACTGAGGGATTAGTTATCTCTATGCCGAAAATAATTCCAAGCCTTGTAGTGGAAATCATCGATTCCTTATTTCCTCAGGCGAAGGCACAAATTGAAAATAAGAAAAAGGAATATTCAATAAGCAGGAGTGAACATATAGGAGTTTCTGCTTTACTGACACTTGTTGAACAAATACCACCAGAATTATTAACCCTTGATTCAAAAGAAAACGCCGAATTCCAAATGAGTATTGCCTCCATTCGGAGCACCATGGCACAATGGCCTACAAGAGACTTTGCATTTCATAAAATACCTGGATATTCTCAATTAAATCCAATATCCATAATAAGAAAAATGCTCGCTAAATGTCCTGATCAAGGAATATTACCATCGACTCAGGATCTAAGTTTCATTGATGATGCTGATTTAAAAAATGTTCTTCGAATTGACATTAGTGCAACAAACTCCTCATATAACAATGGTGAATGGAAGGCAGCCACTGTTTTAGCTGGGTCTATTGTTGAAGCCTTGCTTTTATATTTCCTACATGAAATTAATAAGATAGATCCTAAAAAAATAACAGAGTCAAAGCAAAATATGTTGCAAAGCTTGACATTAGTGAAAGACCCGGGAAGCGATTTAGATAAGTGGACATTACATCAACTGTTAGAACTATCAGCGCATATATCGTTTATCAGTGCGGATACTGCGAGTCAGTGTCGTCTTGCTAAGGATTACCGAAACCTGATTCATCCGGGAAGAACAAACAGACTGATGCAATTGTGTAACCGAGGAACTGCATTATCGGCTTTAGCAGCTTTGGAGCATGTAATTAATGATTTGGAAAAGAATAAAAGCTTAATAAAGCCCTAATGGTTAAAGAGAAGTCGTCAATTGAAGTTTCTTGCCGAGGGGATTTCTAAAGGAATGCATCCCAGGAAATATATATAGAAGGGAGAATATTTGAATGAGACACCCTGATGAAACCGCTGATTCCATAGGTGTCTTAGTAGAGTTACTAAAAAAACATATTAGCAGTTTTGATGGGCCTATTTGGTTTAGAGGTCAGTCTAAAGTCGAATGGGAATTGATTCCTAAGTTACTCAGAACAGGAGCGGTCGCTTCGGAAGCATATTTAATAAACAAATTCAAGCAGAACGCATCCTTTCTTCTTTCAAAACATCCTAATAATGAATTTGAATGGCTTTATCTAATGCAGCATTATGCAATGCCAACAAGACTCCTTGATTGGAGCGAAAGTCCATTGGTTGCTCTATACTTTTCCGTGATTGAGAATGAAGATTATGATGGTGCTTTATGGATTTTATACCCAACAATCTTCAACAAAAAGAGTAACTATCGTCCAGAGTATGCTCATGAGGTGCCATTATTTGAAGATATTCATATGCAAAATTACAAACCAGAAACAATTGCTCGTGAAACTCGTTCAAAATTATATCCAATGGCTGCGATTGCTCCACGAAATAATTCAAGAATGCAAGCACAGCAAGGAGTCTTCACAATTCATCATAGAGAAGATATACCCATTGAAGAAGTTGGTGCACCAGGTGAAGAAAGAGACCACATATGGCGATATATAATACCGGCAAAAGCTAAAAAGAACTTATTATTGGAACTTAAAATCCTTGGTTTTTCAAGGTTTCAATTGTTTCCAGAGCTTGAGAGCATGGCATTCATTTAGGAGGAACTATGCCATACATTAAGACTTATCCGTTACCTAACAGTGCAATTCTTCGAATTAATTCAGAAAGGGAAAATATTAACGTTCAACCCTGGTATCAGCGAAGAGGAGAAGTTTGGACTCTTGAAAAGAGGCAGCTTCTCATTGATTCAATCCTCAATGACTATGACATACCAAAACTTTATTTTCACGTATTGAGTGTGTCTCAAAAGACAAAAGATAATCATTTTGATTATGCAATTATAGATGGACGGCAGCGCTTAGAAGCAATTTGGGATTTTACAGATGATAAATTCCCTCTAATTGAAGACTTTGTGTATTTATTAGATTCAGAAGTTAATGCGGGTGGTCTGAAATATTCAGAGCTGTCATTTAAATATCCAAAATTAAAAATTAGGTTTGATTCATTTACATTACCCATTGTTTGTGTTGATACAGATGATATAGATCTAATTGAGGATATGTTTTCTCGCCTAAATGAAGCCGTTCCTTTAAATGCTGCCGAGAAACGAAACGCTATAGGTGGTCCAATGGCAGAATGTATCCGTGAAGTCGCAAAACATCACTTTTTTACTAACAGGGTGAAATTCGAAGATAAAAGATATCAACATAGAGAAGTATCAGCAAGGATATTATTTATTGAATATTCGCTTTTATTTCAGAAAAAAATAATCGACACAAAAAAACCTTATTTAGATGATATGGTTAAAAAATATAAAAGTAGACAGGTTAATCGGTTGGATGAAATAAAGCGGATTACAGTACATGTATTAAATTATCTCGATGCAACTTTTGATGACAAGGATCCGTTACTTCGTGCACAGGCAGTGATACCCATATACTATCTTGTAATGAAGCAGGCCATAGAAAACCAGAATCAATCGAAATTTAATAGAAATAGTATTGAAAGCTTCCTGAGGGTCGTATCAGAAAACAGAGAGACTGCCTCACGTGATATAGCTAATTCTAATTTCGAGTTACTAGAATACGATAGAATGACACAACAGGGAACAAATGACTCGACATCCATTAGAGAACGGGTACGTATTTTGACGCAATATCTGGATATTTAGACTCAAATAATTGATATATTATATTATGATCCAGAAAAGAGTTATATACTCACCCTGAGAGGCCGGAATAAGGTTTTCAAACCATATTTCCGGAGCGATCTTCACGCCGAAATGGATGTTCTGACCAGGTATGAGGAATCAGTCAAAGGCCCTGGTCCTGACATGAACAGCCTTATTTTGTTCTCAAGCATCGAACCATGCCCCATGTGCCTGACAAGGATCATCACTTCCGGGATCAAGGAAGTCTACTACCTTGCCCCGGATCCGGACAGCGGAATGGTTGGTCTCCGAGATAAATTACTTCCAGTGTAGGTATGAGATAAATAGGATCAATAAAATGTCAGGATGTAAAAAAGTTAAAGATTTAAAACGTCATCATCGAGGGAAATCATCTGAAAGATTTTTGGATAAAGACGCTATTCTAGGAAACTTAAATATTATTCCCGGACAAAACGTCCTTGATGCTGGTTGCGGCAATGGCTATATGGCAAAAGAATTCGCCAAAATATTGGGGAAATATGGCAAAGTATATGCAATGGATCCGGATACCATTTCAATAAATGTTCTTATGTCAGAAACAGAAGGCACGATTATTGAGCCATTTGTTGGAGATATTACCAAAGAAACAAAAATGTCGGCACTTTCCATAGACTTGATCTTTCTTTCGACGGTTATACATGGATTTTCAGAAACACAGATGGAAGGATTCCTAAATGAAGTCAAACGCATACTAAAGCCTAGTGGACAGCTGGCCATTGTGGAAATAAAGAAAGAGGCTACTCCATTCGGACCGCCTCTTAATATGAGATTCTCTCCCGAAGAACTTAAATTAAAAATTAGCTTGACTCCGGCAAAATTGATTGATGTCGGGCAGTATTTTTACATGCAGATATTCAATAAATAGTTTCATAATTTACGCATTTCCTGGACAGTCAGCGATAAATTGCCTCCAGTATGGCAGAGGATAGCGGAAGGAAGGATTTGCAGGGAAGTTGATTGCTTCCAATACTTTAAAGTATATAGGAATAAAGATGACTAAACGCAAGTGGGGTGAAAGTTTTTTAAAATCAGGTATGCCATTAGAACATCTAACTTATGTGATACTTCGATCCCTCGAATATGAATGTCATTCCAACATTGAATATAATCGTTTTAATGAATCAGGGCAAAAAGTTTGGTTTGAAATAGATTTACATGCCATTTCGCCAGACCTAAATAAGGAGACGTACCTATCATTCTTAATTGAATGTAAATATCATGATCTGAATCGATTCTGGTTTTTTTTTCCACATGACGCAGCTGCTTGGCATTTCAACGATAGGTTTTTTAATTGCGGACCCTTTCAAACACTGAGTCATCCTACGAAACGGACTACATTAAGCCTCGCACCTCTTTCGTATAAAGGAATCGTAATTTCGGAGGACGGGCAAAAGCAGGATAATGCTGTATATAATGCGACTCAGCAGTTGGCAAACGCATTTGTGCCAATAAGCCTTTTCTATATGTTTGATTTTCTTTTACATGCTGATTCGCCGGCTAATGTTTCAATGGTCCCAATGGTCATTACTAATTCGAAGTTATTTAGATTAAAGCCCAATATATATAACCTTCAATTAATCCGAGAAGCGTCTAAACCGGAAGATATAGCCGATGAGGTTGGCTGGACAATATGCTATTTTCAGCCAGCGAACGATTTATACGAAAGAAACGCCCATTATATAGAGGATCACATAAAAGAGAAGAAAGAATCATTAGATAAGGTTCCTATCACTTATTCAAGATTGGAACTTTGGGCAGGACGACCAAATTGGATTATTATTACGAATATTGATTACCTTATGGAAGCCGTAAATGTTGTCAGTAAACATTTTATGGCACTCAGTATGTGCAATATATCAACCTCATTGAGAGGAAATAGGAAAGTTAGAGTTAGATGAAAAGAGACGATGAAGGGGGATTCTGAACTTACGAAGTTGAAGGGTGTTAAGCTGTTCATCTTAAAAAACTGGTTCAAATTTGTTCAAATCATCACTTCCAGGATTCAGGAAGCCTATTAACTGGCCCCGGATCCTGCTAGTGGAATGGTCAGTCTCCGGGATATACTTCCTCATGTGTGGCAGGAGATAGGCAAAGGGGAGAATTTACAGGGAGGCGGATTGCTCTCCTGAATTGAAGGAGATGGCGCTGGAAATATTTCGGTATTTTCCATTGATTGATTATTGTGCATGATAATTGCATTAATTAAACTTGGAAACACATAAAAAGAGGTGACTTAGAAAACTACTTAATATTTTTATGTTAAAAGCATATTCTTTAACAAGGTGTCATAAATGTTATGGCTAAATACAGGCAGGTGTGTCTTTTTTTAGCCAGTAATTTAAGAAGTCGTGCTCAGACCATTTCATCTCTGCCCAAGGTACTCCTAAACTGGGCCAAAGTGAATATGTTATGTTTAATGTGATTAAGCCTTATTTGCCTATGCCGTATGTAAGAAGTTGGTATGGTTTGATCCCAATTTCGATTTTTTTATTTTTTATCATCTATCCTTGCATTCAAATTTTATTTCCTGCTATCGCTAGTGAACCGTCTAAAGCAATAATTCTTCTTTTAATATTTCTTATAATATCCTATTTTCTAAATCCATATGTTATTGAAACCTTCAATTCCGAGGAAGTTAAATATATTAGAAATGAGATAGCATTTTATTGTATTAGTTGTATTTATTCAAATCGTAATATTGATATAAAACCATCACTCTTTTGTCACGAGGGTCAATCAAGCCGCTACGATAGTCAAGATCTTGTTTTTTTGCAAGCTATGAAAATATATATCTTTTAAAAATGGGAGCTTCGCTAGTAGCATGATCGCAAAGAAGGAAGATATAAGCCAATATATTCTTGAGGCAACTGATAGATATATTATAAATCAAAATGCTAAAATAATTGTCAAGGACCATGGTTATTCCCCACCCCCGGGGCCAAGGTAATTCCCCCCTTTTGTCATGATGGGATATGGTCAAAACGTTCAATTCGGGTATGACGGTTTCTGTTTTTTTCTGTACGATTCACCT
>Ga0209269_1001075_pt1 | contig 16548 bp, 15 predicted proteins | sample MTBAKMMethaMetaG_FD_187455 | JGI IMG/M metagenome (GOLD analysis project Ga0209269, IMG submission 187455) | Enrichment culture microbial communities from Arthur Kill intertidal strait, New Jersey, USA, that are MTBE-degrading - MTBE-AKM (Arthur... | ecosystem: Environmental > Aquatic > Marine >... | reverse complement strand
AACTGGATGCCGTGCTGCAGAAGATCATCGATCACCGGACAGAACAGTGGGGAATCAATGTCTCTTCCGTTGAAATTCGGGACGTCATCATTCCCCCTGAGCTTCAGGACGCCATGTCCATGCAGGCTCAGGCCGAGCGGGAACGGCAGGCACGGGTCATCCTCGGTGATTCCGAACGGCAGATTGCAGAGAAATTTGAGGAGGCGGCACGGACCTACGAGAATAATCCGACTGCCCTTCATCTCCGGGCCATGAATATGCTCTACGAGGGTCTCAAGATCAAGGATAATTCCACGCTGGTCATCGTTCCCGCATCTATTCTCGAGACCATGAATCTCGGGGCCATGACGGGAATGGTCTCGCTGGCAAAAAACCTCGAAGTGCAGAAGAAGAAGCTGCCGTCAGAGGCCGGTGAAGAGAAGGACGTGGCAGAACCCGGAACCACGCCATCCGGATAAACCACCCGAACCGGTTTCGGTACACTGCGGTGGCGATGAACCCGTCACCAAGCTCGTGCCGGCCGGTAGCTATCGCATTTTTTCCTTTTTGAACCTGGGCACTCTGCTTTCACCTTCCTACACCGAGAGGAAGACCGAGTAGACCACGATATTGAGCACGGTAAGGGGAAGACCGATCCGGAAGAATTCCCAGAAACTGAGACTGTATCCTTCCTTTTCTGCCTGCTGGATCACGATGATATTGCTCGCTGCACCGAGAATGGTGAGATTCCCGGCAATAGTGCTTCCCGCAGCCAGGGCCAGGATCTGCGGGACTGCCATTCCCTGACGGATGATGATCGGCTGGAAGAGGGCCACAAACGGCACATTTGAAATGAACTGGCTCACCACCACGGCTACGGTCATGATGACCGGGACCGTGGTAACGGTCGAGTAATCGATAACCGACTGGAAGAACCCGGTATTATAGACGCTCTGCATCAGCACGAACATGGCGACAAAGAAGATCAGGGTATACCAGTCAACCTTTCTGAGGATCTCAACCCGTTTCGGGCTTGCAATCAGTATGGGAGCAGCAGCGGCAAGGGCGATGAGCATGAGCGGGAAAGGATCCCTGCCGGCAAACCCGATGATGATCTGGACACCCACGAGCATAAGGATGATACAGAGTGACAGTTTCGAGAGCCGGGCAAGTGACAGGTCCCTTACCGGTTCACCCTCGGGGGGAATAAGACATTCTTGCGGAGGAGGGTAGAAGAATCGAACGACAGCCCATGCAATGAGGAGGTTGATTGCAGTCGGAACGGCAAGGTTGATGAGGAAGGGGGTGAAGGCATCACCGAGATCAGCGTAGTTTGCCAGAAGGAGGTTTTGCGGGTTTCCAATCGGGGTGGCAACGCTTCCGATGGTGATGGCAAAGCAGAGCGCGAGCAGCGCTCCTTTGGGGTTATAGCCCATCCGGACGGCATACCAGATGACGAGCGGTGTCCCGATAATAGCAATGGTATCGTTCATCAGGATTGCGGAAAAGAGTCCCATGGAAATGATCAGGAAGAGGATGAAGTGATCCGGGGTTGCAGCCCGCGAGAAGAGCCGGAAGGAGATTGCACGAAGATATCCGCTCTCGGTAACTGCCACCCCCACAACAAACATCCCGAACAAGAAGAGCATCACATCAGGATTGATAGAACGGAGAGCATCGGCAGGGGAGATCTGCCCGAGGAGCAGGACTGCTGCCGCTCCCGCAAGCATGATCTGCCATATCCGGAACCGGAAACCACCCACCTGCCGGATGGCAATCAGCAGGAATACCCCAGCAAGAACGATGAGCGGAAGGATCATACCAGCCATCCCTCCCCTGAATCTTCACCCTTCCCGTTTCACACGCCAGGTGAGAAGAATACCTTCGTCCAACTGCTCCATGCCGGAGAGCGAGAGCCGGATGAAGGTCGCCTCGTCAATGAATCCTGGTCCGTCTGCCAGGGTCGGGGCATCGCTGCCACCGATGATCATATTTCCCACGAAGCAGGTGAGCTCATCCACCAGCCCCGCTGAAAAGAGCCCGGCAATGAGGGTCCCGCCACCCTCCACCAATAGTCTCCTGATTCCCCGCTCATGCAGGAGGGAGAGGAGGAGCGGAAGGTCAACCCGGTCCCGGCCGGCGACCAGGACCGTGGCGGAGCACCCGAGCATTGCCTTCTTTTCCGGATCGGCCCGTTCTGAACAGGCGATAATCCGCTGGCCCTCTCCCTTGTGCAGAAGAGAGGCATCCTGAGGCGTCCGGGCCATGCTGTCCACCACGATCCGCACCGGGTGCCCGGGCATCCCCCGTGCGATCCGCATCGCCTGGAGATCCGGGGATTTGACCGTAAGGGAGGGATCGTCGGCAAGGACCGTCCCGATGCCCACCATCACCGCATCACTCTCTGCCTTGATCCGATCGACCCGGGCAAAATCGGCAGGCCCGGATATCCTGACCTGCCGCCGTTCCCGGGTGGAGAGCTTGCCATCGGCACTCATGGCGACATTGACGTGGACAACGGGGCGCATGTTCTCTAGGTTGCACTCCTGCGCTCTTCAACATTGCCGGACCTGATCCCGGAATCACCGGTTAACCGGATGTTCCGGAAAGGGGATTCAGGGATCCGGTTCCGGGTTGCCCGGAAGCCGACCCGGCCTCATTTCTCCATGGCCTGAATCTTCCTGGAAATAAAAGTGCCGGGACAAATCCTATTTTAAATGACAAAAAGTCAAAATTGAACCTTTTAAATTAATATTCAAACATTATATATAATATTATTTTATAATTAATCCCCAGACAGGTGATTGTTCATGACAATTCATTCAGCGCAATTCAAAAAACTCGCAAAGAATTTTGATGGCGGGATATCTCCCGAATTCTGGAAGGACTGGCGGTGGCAGATCCGGCATACCATCCGTGATCTGCCGACTGTCGAGCACCTGCTCGGCATCTCCTTTGACGAGAGGGAGCGCGAAGCAATGGAACAGACCATCGAAAAATTTCCCATGGCGGTAACCCCCTACTACCTGTCCCTTATCCAGACTGATGACTACCGGCACGACCCCATCTTCCTGCAGGCAATTCCCCAGCCCCCGGAGCTGATCATCGAAGCCCATGACCGATCCGATCCTCTCAGCGAGGAACTGGACAGCCCGGCCCCGTGCATCACCCACCGTTATCCCGACAGGGTGCTCTTCCTGGTCAGCAACACCTGTGCCATGTACTGCCGCCACTGCACCCGCAAGCGGAAGGTCGGCGATTCCGATTCCGTCCCACGGGAAGAAGAGATTCTCGAGGGCATTGAGTATATCCGGGACCACCCCGGGATCAGGGACGTCCTGCTTTCAGGTGGTGACCCCTTCATGCTCCCCGATGATTTTCTTGACTGGATCCTGGGGGAACTCCGGTCCATCCCCCATGTGGAGGTTATCCGCATCGGGACCAGGGTGCCGGTCGTCCTCCCTTACCGGGTAACCGAAGAACTCACTGCGATGCTCAGAAAGCACCACCCCCTCTGGATTAATGTGCAGTTCAATCACCCCCGGGAACTGACCAGCGCCTCGGTCCAGGCACTGGACCGCCTTGCCGATGCCGGGATCCCACTCGGGAACCAGTCGGTCCTCCTCGCCGGGGTTAACGATTGCCCCCGGGTCATGAAGAGCCTGGTCCAGCGGCTGGTGAGGCACCGTGTCCGGCCGTACTACCTCTACCAGTGCGATCTCTCTGAAGGCCTCAGCCACTTCCGGACTCCGGTCGCCAAGGGGATCGAGATTATGGAGAACCTGATCGGCCACACCAGCGGGTTTGCAGTTCCCACGTACGTGATCGATGCACCGGGAGGCGGTGGAAAGATCCCGGTCATGCCCAACTATATCGTATCCTGGTCTGTCCACAAGGTAGTGCTCCGGAACTATGAGGGGGTAATTTCGACCTACCAGGAGCCGGAAAATTATGATCGCATCACCTGCGACGGGAATTGCAGGGAGTGCCGGTTGCAGCTTCCTGATATCGACGCTGATGAGTCGCGACTGGTGGGAATTGCCCGGCTCCTTGCCGATTATGATGAGACTACCTCGCTCATTCCTGAAGATACCGAACGTTTCGAGCGGAGAAATGGCTGATACGGTCTGCCGGCTCAATGGGAGCCTTATCCAGCACGGACCCTGCAATGACCGGGTGTACGTCATCAAGCTTGGATCGCAGGATATTGCAACGACAATCCGTTCTCTCGACTCGCTGGCGCGGGAGCACCGCTACTCCAAGCTGGTGGTAAAAGCCCCTTCACAGGCACGGCAGCAGTTTCTGGATGCGGGTTTCATCGAAGAGGCACGAATCCCGGGATTCTTTCCAGCCCCTGATGACTGCCTCTTTCTCTCCCGCTTCTTCTCCCTCAGGCGGATGGAAGAGCAGGATCTCCCCGCATACGAACAGATCATAGGGCAATGCCTTGCTCTCGGAAAGGGGGCAGCAGACGAACCGCTTTCACCGCGATACGCGATCCGTGTTTGCAGCAGCCGTGACGCAGAGGATCTTGCCCGCCTCTACGCCAGCGTCTTCCCAAGCTACCCCTTCCCCATCGACAACCCTGCCCATATTCGCACCATGATGGAGCATGACACCCGGTTTTATGCCGTAATCCATGACCAGAGCCTTGCAGCAGCGGCATCGGCTGAGATGGATCCCTCGACCGGGACCGTGGAAATGACCGATTTTGCGACCAGCCCCGGTCACCGGGGCAGGGGGCTTGCACGCCGCCTTCTCTGGAATATGGAGCAGGCCGTGACCGGGCAGGGGATGCGGGTGGCCTATACTATCGCCCGGGCACGATCCCCTGCGGTGAATGCCATATTCGCCCGCTCCGGCTACCGTTTCGGCGGACGGCTGGTCAATAACACCCATATCTGCGGATCGCTGGAGAGTATGAATGTCTGGTACAAGGGACTCGTATAGAGTTCGTTGTCCGGATTACCATCATTTCCGGGTATTTTCAGCGATAATCCGGGCCGTTGGCCCTGCCTGTTCCCGGTGTCCGGCATCTAGCGTTTGAACAACCGAATCAGGTCATCACCGGTCAGGGTGTTGACAACTTCGTGGCTCTCCAGCCATCCCCGCCGTGCCACCGCTGTCCCGAGCTCAGTGAACCAGAGATTTTCCTTCCGGTGAGCATCAGAACCGATAGAGAAGGTCACCCCCGATCCCTTTGCCTCCCTGCAGAGAGTGTCTGGCAAATCAAGCCTGCGGGGATGGGCGTTGATCTCCAGGCATACTCCCGTATCACGGGCGGTCTTCAGAACCTGCATGAAATCGAGTGAACATCCCGGTCGCTTGAAAAGAATCCTCCCTGTCGGGTGCCCGATGATATCCACTGCATCACAGTGCATTGCACGGGTAATTCTCCCGGTCATTTCTTCCCGGGACATTCTGAACGATGAGTGCACACTGGCGATTACCACATCCAGATCCTGCAGGACCGGGGGGGCAATATCCAGGTTTCCCGTGGTATCGATTCCCGCCTCGATACCGGAAAGAATCCTGATGTCGCTCCGCCCCCGGTTCAGGTGCTCTATCTCCCTGATCTGATCGCAGATTCCCGATGCGTCAAGTCCATTCGGAAACTGGACTGACCGGGAGTGGTCGCAAATCGCGATATAGTCAAATCCCATTCCAGCAGCGGTGTCCGCACACTCTGGAATTGAATGGGCGCCATCGCTCCACCGGGTGTGAACATGGAGATCACCCCTGATATCGCCATACCTGACAACATCCGGGAGGGTTCCCGTCGCTGCAGCCTGAATCTCTCCCCGATCCTCCCTCAGCTCCGGTTCGATGTACGGGAGGGCGAGGGCTTCAAAGATCTCGTGCTCTTCAGCGAAGGTTACCTGGCGACCGGTTATCGGGTCGATGATGCCGGATTCCCGCACCAGGGTTCCCTGCCCTGTAGCATATGCCTCGAGGGCCAGGTTATGGCCTGTCGATCCGGTGTGATACCGGAGTATGGGTGCGTACCGTGCATCGCTCACCACCCGCAGGTCAACCCGGGACCCGTCCTTCAGGATGACTGCTGCCCGGTGAGTGGTGTGAAAGAGGATGCGGCGGGCATCCGGATAAGCCAAGAACTGTTGCACCAGCTTTGCCGGGCGGGATGAAGAGGCCACGATGCCGATTGTCCCCACTGTTTCACACATCCGCCGGACTGCCCCTGCAGGGCTGATGCGGATGACGTAGCCTGAACCGGAAAGGTAGCGGATCATGCTCCGGGCTGCCGGAAGCGCTTCACCAAGGAGCTTCGCCCGCGAGGACTGTTCGTCTTCCATGCCTGATTCTTTTCAGGAGGGCGCTGTCCATGAATGTGCCGGTATCCTCATGCTGCTTCCGGGAAGAGAAATCCAGCGAGATAGTATCCACCGAATACAACCAGGAAAAGACCGCATAATCCGAGGATCCAGCGGTAGGTATGCTCCCCCAGGACGAACCGGCCGCGATGGATACTCACCGAGACAAGGGTGAACCAGCCGAGGTCCGCGGCCCAGTGTCCGGCGACAAAGGCGAGTACCAGAACCACGCCCCCCGTATATGCCCCGATGACCAGCGCACTTCCCACGGTAAACCACCAGATCCAGAAATAGGGATTGGAGATGCTGGTGATGACACCGGCGAGAAACGGCTGGGCGGTCCCGGCCGGATCTCCGGTGAGTGGAAGGGCGGCAGTCCGGGCTTCCAGGAGGGTGAGCACCCCAAATACGATCAGGGCCACCCCTCCGATACCGCTGATAAGCCAGGCATAATTCCCGATCACCAGGCTGAACCCTCCGACAATGAAAAGCACCATGAGGAGCTCCACCGCCATATGACCAAGGGTAACCCGCGGCCCCATGCTCCACCCTCCTTTCAGGGAGGCATTGATGGTGGCCACGAGCGTCGGCCCGGGTGCAAGCGCCCCGGTAAGTCCGATCAGGAATCCGAGGGCCAGCATTTCGAAAATTTCAGGGATCACCGCTGCTCGTTAAGCGTATGTGCATTGTGCACCATCAAATATGAGGCGGAATCAACGGGATGAACGCTGGCCGGCGGATCAGATCCAGGTACAGGAAGCGCCGAGATTATCTCCCCGTGTCCTGATTATCAGGTGTGGGGTATCTCCCAGGATCCGGGCTGCAGCATGCTCAAGCCCGGCGGGATCGCTATCAGTAATCGCGTACACGGCTGGGCCAAAGGAACTCATCCCCGTGCAGGCTGCACCGGCTTCCCGCAGACCCGAAAGGAGCTCGCGGACAACCGCCGACTGCCGGGCAATTTCGATCTTCTTGAAACCGAGCTGCTGGATCCGGTTGACAGCGGCTGCAAAGAGTCCGAGGTCGCGGCGGACGATCCCGGGGAGCAGCCGCATCACCACTTCGTGACAAATCTCCTGGACCTCTTCGCGGGGAACCGGGCAGGCCTCACGGAAGATATCCTGCTCACCGGTTCCGCTCACCTGGAATCCGAAGGAAGGGACCACAAGGAGGATCTGCCATTCATCCGGGAACGGATGCCGGGCAATGACAGGAGGGGGGCGGATTCCCGGCGATGCAGAAGAGGGACGGAACCCGGTTTTTTCACCGGATTCCCCGAAACTGTGCCCACCATCAATGATAAGACCGCCGGAAAAAAAAGCGGCTGTCCCGATACCGGATGTCCCTCCCCGGCCGACAATCCCGGACAGTTCCTCCACCGGAACGGTGATTCCATAGAGTTCGCATACCGCCTTTCCCGCGGCAAGGGAGAGGGCAGTCCCGGCACCGAGGCCGGAATGCTGAAGGGGTGTACGGATGATGGTGATTGCTGCACTTCCTGATATCGCAAACCGGGAGAGAACCGCCTCTGCTGCCTGCCTGACCCGTGCAATCTGTCCTTCATCCCCCCCGGTTACCCCGCATAGTGGGCTCCGCTCTGCTTCGAGAACGGTGTCGGGGATGTCCAGGGTGATGCCGATTCCGCCGTCCACCCGGCCCAGTCCCCCGTGGAGGTCGATGAGCCCCAGGTGAAGGCGGGATGGAGCCCGCACCCGGATCCGCGGCTCCCGGTGACGTGAGGCGACCGGGAACAGCTCCTCGATTGCCATGAACGGCAGGTCGTTCCTGATAATACGGTAGGTTCTCGACAGGAAACGGGTTTCCGGACCGGTATCGAACCGGCGCCGGAGGTCGGGGTCCGGTGAAACGAGCCGGATATCCGAAATTTCCCGGCGTGACTCGATCCGGTGCTTCTTCAGGATTTTCCCGATGGGAATGTCGGCACGCATCAGGTCATCCCGGAACCCCGGCTCAAGCCGCCCGAGCGGGGTATGGGAGATGGCGTAGATCAGGATTTCCCCGGTTGTGCAGTTTATCAGTTCCACGATACGGTGATTCACCGGATCCCCTTGCCTGATATCGAGGAGTGCAGCGACCGGCCCACCGGCCGGGACAACGTTCTGGGCGATGGTCTTCACGCACACCTCTGCACCGGAGATTGCCTCGAGGAGGGTGGTCACCGAACCGTCGGTGAGGAGGAGGACGGTCTGGAACGGCTGAAGGGGTCCGGTGACCTGCTCGATCATCCGGATGCGGTCATGGAGCTGTCCTGCAGGCATGGGGGGTCTGTCTCATGTGCCGTGGGGATCCACAGCATATCAGTCTTGCGGCCGCACCCGCGTTCAGGAGAGCAGTTGTTCTCCGTGTTCCTGCGGGTACTTCATACCCTGAAGAAAAAGGCCGGAAGAATCGGTGAGCAGAAAAGCTCAACATGCAGCAGGAGCAACCTATCGGGGACACAGAGAAGAGGTGAACAATAATGGGAATATTTGACAAACTGACCGGGAGCAAGAGCGCGACGCTCTCCCCGAAATCGGCCCTGGTGGCCGCGGCCATTACCGTGATTGCAGCCGATGGTGTGATCGATGAACAGGAACTCTTCGATCTCCAGAAGATCGTCCGGGGGGACCGGAACGCGGTTGAAACCGCCATCAAGTTCATCCAGGGAACCCAGGTCCCGGAGACCATCGGAAAGGTGGCCGGAGTGCTGAACGAGCAGCAGCGGCTGACCACGATGGCAATCCTGCTCGACCTGGCCATGGCCGACGGCATCCTCGCCGGGAATGAGCAGAAGATCCTCCAGGCATACATGCAAGCGTTCGGCATTTCCGAGCAGGCGCTCAAACCATTCATCGATGCCATCGCCCTGAAGAACGATTTCTCGGTCTTCTCCTAACCTTTTTTTATTCCGGCAATCTTTCGGCCTGATCGGCACATACTTCCCAGGGTTCGAACCGTCCCCGGAAGTACACCATCACCCTGACCGCCGCTCCCCGGGCGTACTCCCTCATCCGGTCATCATAGATCTTTCGCACATGGCGCAGATCGTTCCGGAGGAAATAGTCCCCGGTGAATCCGAGGAACGCCAGTTCATGGAGGAGGAGGGCCTCTTCAAAGGCCAGGGTCTCCCGGGCTGTCCGGAGCGCTTCGTCCCTTGGGATCGCGGTATGGTAGCACCCGTGTTCGTTGAGACCACTGATCTGGCGCCAGTCGGTTACCCCCTCGCCGTCGGGCTCACGGTGCAGCATATACGGGTATATCCGGCAGATCGAGGGTCGTTCATCGTAGATCCGGCACCGTCCGTCATCAAGAAACAGGCAGGAACCTGCTGCATCGTTCCGGGACCGGATGGTATATCCTGAAACGTAGAAAATTCCATGACTGTCGCAGAACGTATAGGGAACTGCGGGCTCACATACCGCAGGATCGTGCCTGCAGATTCGTTCAGCATCTCCTTCGAGAAGCTGGACGTGGCCGTTGAATGCCCTGGTGCAGCACCGTGCGCAGCGATCGCAGGAGAATCCCACCTCCTGGATGATGTCCGCGAAACGATCTTCCGGATAGTCCCGGAGCGCATGGAGTTCCTCGTCATAGTTCCGGATCATACCCCGGAAGGGTTCAGGGAGAGGGCGGGCCATACCTGAAAGATATCTATGCAGATCGGGAAGTATTAAGGAACGGGATACGGCATTAGCTGGCGACCCTGGAGTGCATTGGAGGGGGTGCGCCCGACCGGCTCATCCCTGCAGCCCAGGGTGGAGGAGCGGGTCTCTTTCCCGAAGCATTATGCTCTTTCCAGAAAGACCTTTTCAGCTATGAACGGAGATGGCTGTCCGGTTGTGCTGGTCCACGGGTGGAAGAGCCATCCGGGAATTTGGAACCGGTTCATGCCCCAGCTCGGGAATGCGTCATTCTCCTCGTGGAATTACGGCTATGATTCTTACGATAACCCCTCCCTTGCCGGCATCGCAGCAGATCTGCAGTCGTTCATCGGGGATAAACGGGATGAGACCGGGTATGATGGTCCGCTCGATTTCGTCTGCCACTGCATGGGGACAGTCGTTGCCCGCTATCTCCTGGAAGTGCTGGACGGGGGAGCGCGCCGCGAGAAGGTCAGGCTGCTGATCGGCCTCGGCCCGCCGAACAACGGCTCCTCTATCGCCGAACTCTTCTATGATATGGACCATGGACCGGATATGATCGATCGCCTCACCGGTGTATTCATCCCGAAAGGATACGATCCGCTGGACGATCGCATCGTGCGGGAGTTCCGTCCGGGAAGCCGTCCCATGAGACGGCTCCGGGATGCAGGTCTCCGAAACGATTTCTCCTACCGGCTCATCCTCACCGAGAACCGTCAGGCCGTTCCCGGCTTCTTCCCGACATTTACCGGGATGACGTGGCAGTTCTGCGGCGATCTGGGCTGGCAGATGACCTGTCAGGGTGACGGTATCGTGCCTCATACCGATTCGCTTCTCCCCGGTGCCGGTCTCGACATCCTGCCGCTCCGGCCGGAGGGACTCGGAGAGACGCCGTTCCAGTACTGCCACTTCAACCTCCCCCGGAACGATGAGATCATGGCAAGGGTTCTTTTCTATCTCAATGATCCCGGTCTGCCCCCCTGTTCATTCTGTCCGGACCGGGAATTGAGCCTGCTCCTTTAAGTATTCCTCCCTGCAATACCCTGCCGATGAAGTGGTGCGGAGAGGATATCCCCGGTCTCATCTGCTGCCGTTTCCCGGGGATTCAGGTAACTCCCGGGGAACCCGGCACTGTTCCGGCGACCGGGACCTTCTCTCCTGGCCAGGGGAAACCTTCCGGAAAGATTCCTGCAATGTTCCTCCGAAAGACCCCGGGCTCTGTGAGAAGTCCTTCCCTGATGCATGGCACCGTGGAGTGAGTGCATGGACCCACGAACGCTCCGGCACGTCGTCCGCATCGAGGCTTTGATTCCCTTTACCGGATGTGCTGTTTTGATCGGGTTTGTCGTAACGTTGTGGGAGACAGGGTTCACCTCAGCAGAGTGGGGCCTGTTCGCCGTGGCCGTTGTCGCTGCATCCCTGGTCCACATCGATGCCCACATCTGGAACGATATCATGGACTTTGAGATTGACAAGAGAGAGAAGAGCACGGAGACCGGGCGGGACCGGCCACTGGTCACCGGCTGGGCAACAGTCGGAGAGTACCGGACGATGTCTGCAGTCGTCACGGCCACGGCAATTCTCCTGAGCGCGTACCTGACCCTCTCCCGGATCTTTATTCCGGTTCTGTTTCTCATCGGTTTCTCCTTCGATTACGGCTACAACCATCCCCGGATTGCCCTGGGACACCATCCCTTCACCGAATGGTACATCTTTCCATGGCTGGTGGTGGGGGTAACCGTGACCATCGTGTATGCCGCGACCGGTATCCTCTCCCTCCTGGCCGCCATGCTGGCCTTCATGCACGGCATGACCGTGACCTGTTTCGGAGTCTCCATGATGCGGCGGGATGCTCCCTCGGACCAAGCGGGGGGAAAGGTCACATCATCGGTGAAGTATCCCACACTCCCTCATTCCACCATTTACGGGATCGCTACCATGCTCGTCACGGTCATCCTGATCTATCCCCTTGCCCTCATACTCGGAAGTTTCGGGCTTGCCTATCTGATCGCCCTGACTACTGCGGTCATAGCCGCTGTCAATACTGTTCTCGGGGCGAAGATTGACCAGCTCTGTGCCCGGGCTCTCTTCTCGGTCTTCCCTGATTTCGAGGCACGGGCCAACAGGTTGATGCTCCAGCAGGTCGGAGCATCCATGGTACACGCCGTGGCAATTTCCATGATACTCCTGGTCTTCGGAGGGATCCTGTGAAGGTAGCAATCGTCGGTGCAGGGATAGCCGGGGGGTTTCTAGCACGCCTCCTGGAGCGGCAGGGGATCAGCCCTGATGTTTACGAATGGGGCGATCACGGCACCTCGTGCGGATACCGCTCATGCGGGTGGGGTGCGCCGGACGCGACCGGGAGCTTATTGGATCGTGCAGGTCTCGATTTCGACAACTATCTCCTGGAACCCATGGTCACCATGAATTTCGATGGCCTTATTGCCAGGACCCCGCTCTACACCCTCGATAAACCACGGCTCATCAGAGATCTCAGGTCAGGTCTCAGGATAATACAGTGCCCGTTCACGGACCGGGAGGCGGACGAGTATGATGTGGTGGTGGATGCCACGGGGATAGCCCGTACCCTCCTCCCGCCCTGCTCCTCGGATCTCACCCTGCCGACACTGCAGTACCGGGTAACCGTGAAGACAAACGGAGGCCGGGTCCCCGGGCCCGGCGTCTACGGTAACCAGATCCCGGGACTTGGCTACATCTGGGTCTTTCCCATAGGACGGGGCCAATACCATATCGGGGCCGGGGGGCTCGCATTCGACCGGTACAGGGAAATCCTGGAACAGTTCTTCGACAATCTCTCCCCGGGGTATTCCGTCACCAGGCATTGCAGCTGTTCCGGCGAGGTCAGGGTGGCATCACCATTTTATTCGCAACCGCTGGCGAGCGTAAGGAGAAGAGAGAACGGGACACCGCAGCAGATCATCGGGGTGGGAGAATCGATCGGGACGGTCTCGCCGTTCACCGGGGAAGGTATCATCTATTCCCTGGAATGTGCAAAACTCCTTGCCGATACCTGGCCCGATGAGAAGGCCTACGTCTCCCGTGTTCTTTCCCGGTTCTCCTGGATGAAGAAGGAACGGGAAACCCTGGACTACCTGCTCTCAGAGGGCCGGGAGACCGGACCTCGACTCCGGGACCGCTGGCGTTTCTACCGCAATGCCCGGCGGTCGGGTGTCAGGCTCCCGATGATCGAAGCGTTCAAACGGATGGGAAGCCTGTCGCGGTGGGTGGAAGGGTAAACGCTTGGGTGAGGTAAGGAGATATCGTTCCTGTGGAAAGTCTGAAAATTAATGCCTCTGCCCGGAGTTTAGGAGAGCCTTTCCATTGTTAACATGGGAAGACAACAATAATAGTCAGCAGCCACCCGGTGAAGGCAAAAACCCGGCACGACAATTAACCCCGGCCAGGCTGCCACCTGACGTGATACGTTCAGGTATCATCGGAATGTCAAATCACACAAATCATATCAAACCAGGATATATCCTCATCTGAGCAGAGGTTGAAAATGATGATTCAGAGAGTACGGTTCTCCCAAGAGGACACATCGATCATGAATATGAATGCCGGCTCAATGAAAGTGTTCCCGGGCAGGGGCTGAACATATATGACCCAGTTTGATCCTGTCTTTATTGCCATAGGCACGTTGGGCGTGTTGATATTTGTCATTACCAGCATGCTTGGCATGGGTTTCAGCCTGACCATTCCTCAAATCGTGACCCCACTGAAGAACAGAAAGCTGATCATCATGTCTCTGGTGGCAAACTTCGTTCTCGTGCCCATCCTGGCATTACTGATCGTGGGAATCGTACCGCTATCCGAGGGACTGCAGATCGGCCTGATTCTGGTGGGTTTCGCTGCAGGGGCGCCGTTTCTGCCCAAGCTGGTTCAGGTGGCCAAAGGCGATATGGCGTTCACCGCCGGGCTGATGGTCCTCCTGATGGTGATAACCATCGCCTACCTGCCCATCGTTCTGCCATTTGTATTGACCGGAGTGCAGGTTAATCCCTGGGAGATCGCCAGGAGCCTTATCGTGTTGATGCTCATTCCGCTCGCTATTGCCCTTTTCATTCGAGCCAGGTATGAAGAAGTGGCAAAGGGGCTCATCCATACCATGACCATGGCTGCCAACCTGTCTCTGGCAGCAATGTTCATCGGATATTTTGTGGGTTATTTCGATGTAACCTATGGAGTTCTTGGAACCGGCGGCATTTTAGTATCCATCCTCCTGGTTGTTGGCGCCGTTATCATAGGTTATCTTCTGGGTGGGACAGATAAAGATAATAAAAAGGTTCTTGCACTCGGAACAGGCCAACGAAATTTAGCCGCCGCGTTTGCTGTCGCATCCAGCAATTTTGCCACCAATCCCGAGGTCCTGATAGAGGTTATGGACGTGGCAGTGATAGGATTTATTATATTGCTGTTCATTGCCGGGGAACTCGGTAGGCGCAGTGCACGGGGAGCTGGGAAGAGTGTTCCGGCAGTCACCTGAAGGAATCTCGGAAATGTCTTAGAATAAGAAAATAATAACAATACTTTTTTTAAGAGTGCCTCAGCCCGGATTTGAACCGGGGACAACCAGATCTTCAGTCTGGCGCTCTCCCGAACTGAGCTACTGAGGCGAGGGAATACATTATTCACCCTTTAAACTAATAAATTATGATGTTTAAGGTTGCATCCCCAACATAATGCACCTTTTTTTCATTCGGCGGTGGAATAGGTGGGTTTGAAAGGATCCGGAACGGTATCAGCGTTCGAAGAGCGGCTCATTTCACTGTTGAATTCGCGGAAATATTCCCTGGTACACCTCACTCACAATGACCTGGATGCCGTGGGCGGGGATGCCATTCACCGGATGCGGTACGGTCCGGTCACTTCCATCTTCTGCTCTGTCGGGAGTTTTCCCCAGGCACTCGATGCAGTGGCTGCGGTTGACGGAACCGGCACCATCCTTTCCATCAGCGACCTCGGATACCAGCCCGGCATCGAGACCAGGATCCGGAAGGTGACAGAAGCGGGCTGGCAGATCGAGTGGCGGGATCACCACCGCTGGTCGGACCAGGACATTGCATCAGTGCAGGGATACTGCAGTCTCCTGCGGATCGATACCTCGACCTGCGCCTGCGGAATCTGTGCCCGTGATCTTCTTCCCGATAATCCCATGGCAGGGGAGGTCGCCCGGGTTGTCTGTGACTATGACCTCTGGAAACACGAAGACCCCCGCTCGGCCGTCCTCGGTGTGGTCCTTCAGCGCTGGAAGAACCGGGACTACGTCCGGGACCGGCTGGTGGAAGGGGTGTTCACCGACCGGCGTATCGATGAGGAATACCAGGATATTGTCTCCGATATGGAGACAAAGATTGCAAAGAGTATCCGGAAGGCAACCATCCTCGGGACACGGTACCGGATTGCGTTTGCTCCGCTCTTCGGTTATCCGAGCGAGACGGCGGCACGGATGCGGAAGGAGCTCTCCACGGATATCGAGGTTCTGATCTCCCGGGAAGGGCGCTTCTCGCTCCGATCGGTTCCCCCCATCAGCCACCTCATCGCCCGGGAGTATGGTGGCGGCGGCCATCCCAATGCGGCCGGCGGAAATTTTGACTTCTCCTTCTGGGACCGGATACGGTTCCGTATCTTCGGCACCGTTCCGGAGTTCTCCCGCTTCGTGGAGACCGCTGAATCTACTTGAGAATTTCCGCTTTTTTTACCAGATTCTTCCAGTACTCCCCACAGGACTCCCTGCAGAAGCCCCCACAAAGGATCTGGTCGGGATCCCTGATCTGTAGTGCCTGCCGGAGATCCTGTTCCTCAGGGTCGAGCAGCACGATCCGGTGAACATCATATTCTCCCATGAGATCGGAAATGAGGGGCAGCAGGGACGGTGGAAGCGCAACGATCTGCTGGTACTCCAGTAACAGGGAGAGCGATTTCCGGCTCAGTGAGGACGGGAAGAAGAAGACTTTCTGCCGGGCGAGAGCTTCGAGCTCCGCCCGCCGGACAGTTTCACAAAGGAGCACATGGCTGTTCAGGCCGGCGTCCCGCTGGCTCCTCATCAGGGTCCGGTACACCGAGAACAGGGCCTCTCCGGCCTCTTCGGAATCCCGGTAGTACCGGTCATGCAGACCGAGCAGGTGCGGAGCGGGGGCGGTCAGGGAGAGGCCCTTCCGGATCCGGGTCAGGTCTTCGGCATCGCGGACGATATCTCCCATCCGGCTTCCCAGTTCATCGGTTATCTTTCCGTCCTCAACACCTTCGACGGCTTCCCTCCACCGATCGGTATAGAACGTCCCACCGGCGCAGGGGTGGGTTACCTCAGCGTCAATCTGGGGATGAATCCCCTGTTCGATGAGGAACGAAATAAGGTCTCCCTCCCTGCCTCTCCGTTCAGCGATCCAGGCCGGAAGGAGGGTGGAATCAGGCGGAACAGTGTCAGATCCGAAGGACCTGGTGGGGAAGGAGAGCCGTTTTCCCATGGTAATCATGGTATTTATAGCATCATCGTCAAAAAAGATAGTGATGCGCGACAGACCCGTCCTCGTGACCTGCGGCCTTCCCTATACCAACGGCCCCTGCCACCTCGG
>Ga0209269_1001074_pt1 | contig 16548 bp, 20 predicted proteins | sample MTBAKMMethaMetaG_FD_187455 | JGI IMG/M metagenome (GOLD analysis project Ga0209269, IMG submission 187455) | Enrichment culture microbial communities from Arthur Kill intertidal strait, New Jersey, USA, that are MTBE-degrading - MTBE-AKM (Arthur... | ecosystem: Environmental > Aquatic > Marine >... | reverse complement strand
TATGGCTGCGAATGCAGCCAGTCCCACCAGCGCATTGACGGTGTTCGCCGCGCTGGTGGCGAAGATGTATCCCCGCGGGTCCCGGTCGTACCGGGAAGCAGTGGCGATGACCGCGTTTGCAGTGGCATTGGAGAGCCCTGGCAGCCAGCCCACGACGACTCCGGCGACCGACCCAGCAAGGCCTCCCCTTATCACGGTTGTACGGGGAAGCGAAAGTCCGTCAAACCGCTGCTCCGGGACCTGCCCTCCTCCGGAGACGAGGAGAATGGAGATCCCGAACAGCCCTGAAAGGAGGGGCATGAGCGTGCTGGAGTATCCGAGAGGGGAGACACAGAGATACCCGAAGTGGAAGGTGAAGATGCCGAGTGTCCCGGACACCAGGAAGACTGCCAGTGCGTGCGCAGGGGACTCGCTCCACAGGATGAGGTATGCTGCCACAGCGGTGATGATGATCCCCACCGCCCAGTCCAACGGGCCCTGTATATATGGCGCCACAAGGAAGAGGGCCAGGGCAACCGGGATTCCGGCAATGAAGCCCCCCGCGCTCCCGAGTGCAGAAATCCGCACGGCTTCCTCCCCCCTGCCTTCGAGGCAGAGTGCATGCGAAGGGATGACCGAGAGTGCAGTATCCGGATCCGGAATCCCGAGAAAGGTGCTCGGGATGGTGTCAAGAAAGGTGTGGGTGATCAGGGCGGCAATCATGGCCGCCGCAATCATTTCCGGGCCGAACACCGGGATCAGGGCGGCCTGGACGGCAAGCAGGCCCCCGGCCATGGTATTGACATGGACCCCCGGAAGGAGCCCGCTGATAGTGCCGAGCACGATGCCAGCGGCGACCCCGGCAAGAAGCCCGATCATCCGGGGTTATTTGCGGGGAGATGCAGATAAATACATCGAAATCGAGTTATTCATACCAGAAAGGAGTGCATACGTGGACATCGCGGTTACCCGGCTTGCCGGTAAAGAGACTGAGGACGCAGCCCGGTGCCTGGCATTCGGGCATCACTGCTATGCCGTAGCCCCGCTCAGGGCGGAGATCCGCCAGGATCTCGTCGCCAGCTTTGTCGGTGCGGTCGAGATGAACCAATACGACTGCATCTTCTTCTCAAGCGCTCTTCCCGCACAGATCATCGCTCCCCGCCTCTCGCGGTGGCCCAGGGTCGTCGCCATCGGTCCCCAGACGGCAAAGACGCTCCGCCATTTCGGGATCGACTGCGAGATCCTCCCCCGTTACTACTCATCGCATTTCGTCCCCTATCTGGGAGAGTGGATACAGGGAAAGCGAATCGGCATCCCCCGTGCCGACGTTCCGAATCCCGATCTCATCGGTGCCATAAGAAAAGCAGGGGGGATCCCCGAAGAGGTCCGGGTGTATTCCCTCATCCCGACAGGAGAGGAGCTGGATCCCGCGAGGGCGGAAGCCGTCCTCTTCACCAGTGCCATGTCATTCGAACAGGCCATATGGAAGAACCGGACCGGTCTCATCGTGATGGCTATCGGTGAGTCGACCGCGTCTGCCATGAGGCGTGCCGGGGTTGTCCCTGAAGTAACCGGCGACGGATCCCTGGACGGCACCCTCAGGGCGTTCAATGCCCGCCTCGCGGAAGGTTCCGGAAGAGCAGGCATCTCATGACAGCCGATATCCGAAATTCCCGCACAGTCAGGGTTCACCCCGGCCTTTTGGTGATCGATAAACCCCGTGGACCCTCGAGCCACCAGGTTACAGCATGGGCCGGTGAGATACTCGGTGTCCCGGTGGGGCATGCAGGGACACTCGACCCGGGGGTTTCCGGGGTTCTGGTGGTGATGCTCGGGAATGCGGTGCGGCTCGCTCCGGTCCTCCTCGCTGAAGACAAGGAGTATGTCTGCTCGCTCCGTACCCACGGAGATGTACCGCCAGACCGGATGAAGTCCGTCCTCCAGGAGTTCTCCGGCCGGGTCTACCAGCGCCCGCCCCTGAAGAGCGCGGTGGCCCGGAACCTCAGGATACGGACTGTGCAGGAGATTGAACTGATCGATCACAGCGGGAGAAGCTTTCTCCTGAGAATCAGGTGCGATGCCGGGACCTATATCCGGTCCCTCTGCCACCACATCGGTCTTGCCCTCGGCACCGGGGCGCATATGGAGGAGTTGCGCCGGACCCTGTCCGGAAGTTTCGGGGAGCGTGATGCTGTCACCCTCCAGGAGCTGAAAGATGCGGTTGCTTTCGCAGAGCAGGGCGATCCCGGGCTGCTGGAAGGCATGATTCGCTCGCCGCTCGAATCACTCCGAGGTATCCCCGGAGTCACGATCAGGGATTCGGCAGTTGATGCAGTCTGCCACGGTGCCGTGCTGGCGAGGGCTGGAATCGCCGCCTCAGACCGGTTCGAAAGAGGGGCGACCGTAGTGATGGTGACCGCAAAGGGGGAGCTGATCGGGCTTGGCAGGTCCCTGGTATCATCCCGTGAGGCCGAAACCATGACCCATGGACTGGTTGTTGCACCGTCGTCAGTCTTCATGCAGCCGGGCACCTACCCGAAGATGTGGAAGAAGGCCGGGATACCGTCCCGTCCTGCCCGTAAGAGATAGCATTAAAAAAATACCCCACCTATAGTACGGGTGCATTTCTGTGCTGAGGTAGTCTAGCGGTAGGGCGCAGGCCTGGAAAGCCTGTGGGGCGTCCAGCCCCTCGGGAGTTCAAATCTCCCCCTCAGCGTTTCCTCTTTTCATCTGTGAAAACGCCCTTTTATTCCCGGGGCAGGGTACCATTCAAACGCTGTTCCGCGAACTCAAAATATTCAGGAACAATCTCGAACCCGAGAAAATGCCGTCCCAGCTCCCTGCTGACCACCGCTACGGTTCCTGACCCCAGAAACGGATCAAAAACGATATCTCCGGGGTTGCTTGAGAAGAGCAGGATCTTCCTGACCAGTTCCAGCGGGAGTTTGGTAGGGGTCTTTCTCTTCCCCTTCCAGTACTCGCGGTTGATAACCCAGACATCCTCAGGGTAGTGTTCGATTTTGTTGAAGGTATACCTTCGCGGGTTCTTCACGGCATACAGAATATGGTAGTGGCTGGTCACGAATTTCCTCCGGGTAAAAACCCCGAATTGATACTTCCAGATGATATGGTTGAGGGTGACAAAACCGGCATCATCAAGGCAGCACAGGACGTCTTTCAGGCGGTTCCACCCCGAGAATATGTAGAGGCTCCCGGAACCGGAGAGAACCCGGTATGCTTCGTCGATCCAGCACCGGGTGAATGCGGCATAGTCATCGGGGGAAATTTCCCTGTATCCCTCGAGCACATGCCGTCCTGTGCGGTTGTAGTTCATGCGCTGTGCCCGGAAGTCTATGGCGAATGGAGGATCGGTCACGATAAGATCGACCGATCCGGATGGAATTGCATCCATCAGCTCAAGGGCATCGCCCTGGTAAATCCTGTCCGCCTCAAACGGGCTGAGATCCCTGCTCACGCTATGTGTCCCGACCGGAATCAGCAGGTCTGCCCTGCCAAACGGCCCAGCTCAAATGCCTTCGTGTTGATGACCACCGTATTCGGCGGGACCAGCCGCTGTATCGCCAGGAGCAGGGACTCCGCGGCGAGCGGGATATGGTGCGATGCTGCCCCGAGCATCACCACATTGGCCGAGAGCGGGCTTCCCGCTTCCCGTGCGATCGCATCGGCATCGATGAGGCAGAGGTCCTTTCCTGCCAGCTGCGAGATGATCTCCTCTTCAGACGGAAGGGGCAGTTTCTGGACATAGACCGAGGTCGGTATCACCATGTGGTGGTTCACCACCATTCTTCCGCCGTCCTTCAGGAAGTGGGAGTAGCGCAGCGCCTCGAGCATATCAAACCCGATGAGGAGATCCGCCGTGCCGGGAGCGATCAGCGGCCCGTGCCGCCCATCAACCCTTATGTGGCTCTCGACAGACCCGCCGCGCTGGGCCATCCCGTGGGTCTCGGCCCCCCGGACCGATCGCTTCTCGATCAGGCATGCCCCACCCAGGATGTTGGAGGCGAGGATGGTTCCCTGTCCCCCGATTCCGACAATCATGATATCATACCCGCCGGTCATCGCGCTCCCCCCTTCCGGATCGCCCCTGCAGGACAGAGCTGCGCACAGACCGCACAGCCGCTGCAGAGTTCGTTAATGGACGCCTTTTCATCATGCCGTTCGATGGCAGGACAGCCGAATGCGATGCAGATGCCGCATCCGGTACAGGTCTCCGGATCGACCAGGTACCGCCCCCTCCTGATCCCTGCCCGCCGGGCGGTGATGACACAGTGCTGCCTGGCGATGATCACCTTCACGCCTGGCCGTTCTTTCGCATCCTTGAGCGCGGTGGTCAGGGTGGCCATATCATAGGGATCGACGGTCTCTACGAACCCGACGCCGCAGGCCCTGCAGACGGCTTCAATAGAGACAGGGGCCGATGGCGTTCCGCATGCCGTCAGCCCTGTGGTAGGATTCGGCTGGTGGCCGGTCATCGCCGTTATCCGGTTATCGAGGACAACCACCGTCATCCGTGCGTCATTGTAGACGGCATTCATCAGCCCCTGGATACCGGTATGCAGGAAGGTCGAATCCCCGATGGTTGCAATGATCTCGCGCTCCTCTCCCGCATGCACCATACCGCTCCCTACCGTGATCGAAGCTCCCATGCAGATGGTGGTGTCTACGGCACCGAGCTGGAGGCCAAGGGTATAGCACCCGATGTCGCTTGGATAAATACCGTCCTTGAACACTTTTCTGATGGCATAGAAGACCGGCCGGTGCATGCAGCCTGCACAGAGGATCGGCGGCCGGGGGGGCAGGTCCGGGACAGGGGAGACGTCCGGAAAGATCCGTGACGGGGTGAAGCCGCACGATGCCATGATCCCGGCAACCGCTGCAGGGGAGAGTTCGCCCTCGTAGGGAGCGTGGCCGTCCTTTTTCCCGTACACGGTAACGCACCCCGCCACTTCACGGACCGTTTCTTCGAGTACTGGCGCGAGCTCCTCAATTACCAGCACCTCCTCGTGTATCCGGATGAAGTCGGCAAGCCATTCGTCATCCACCGGGAAGGCGCCCACTTTCATGAACGAGACATTATCCGGGATGACTTCCTGCACGTAGGATGCAGCGATTCCGCTGGCGACGATCGCCCTGCTGCCCTTCACCACCGCGTGGTTGTACCCGAGTTCGCCCAGCCGTTTCCGGACTTTCGGCTGCTTTTCATTGAGCTTCCTATGAAGGATCCGGGTATGGGCAGGGATAACCACGTACTGGCGGGGGTCGCGGTGGAACTCTCCCTTCCTCGTATTCTGGAGGACCGGACCCAGCTCCACATCCCCCTTGGAGTGACAGATCCGGGTGGTCGGCCGGAAGAGCACCGGCAGGCCGAGTTCCTCGGAAAGCGAAAAAGCGTCGCGCACCATATCATGGGCTTCCTGGATGGTTGACGGATCAAGGCAGGGGATTTGCGCGAATTTGGCATACATCCGGCTGTCCTGTTCGTTCTGCGATGAATGGGCGTAGGGATCATCGGCGCTCATGATGACCAGCCCGCCTGTTACGCCCGTATACGCACTGGTCATCAGGGGGTCGGCAGCCACGTTCAGTCCGACATGCTTCATGGTGCAGAGCGCACGGACCCCGCACCACGCTGCAGCCAGAGCATTTTCGAGGGCGACCTTCTCATTGACCGACCACTCTGCATAGTAACTCCGGTCAGGGAGTGATGAGAGCACCTCAATCACTTCAGAGGACGGGGTTCCCGGATACCCGCTGACAAAACTGACCGGAGATTCGAGGCATCCGTGCGCAATGGCCTCATTCCCGAGAAGATATCGTCGTTCCATAGTTCCTCCAGGACGTCGTCTCCTGGAATAATACTGATTCGAATCCTTATATAGTGATTCGGCTCATATTTCAAAACCTATAAGAGGATCCGCGGATTACGTAGTAAGGCCAGTTCTTGGGCCCGTAGCATAGCCCGGTGGTGCGCCCGGCTGATAACCGGGAGGTCATGTGTTCGAATCACATCGGGCCCATTTCCCATTTTATTAATTACCCACAAACGACAACCTTCAGGTATGAAGAAGAGTATGGTAATACTGCTCTCTCTGGTCCTCGTCATCAGTCTCGGGCTTTTCCTCGTCGATATCTATGTCGGACTGATGGGGCTCATCATCTTCGCCGCCCTGTTCATGTCGGTCAAGATAGCCGAGACATCGAAAATGCACCCCGATATCGGGGTACGTCTCACCGATGATGCAAAGGGAATCGAGCTCCGGAACAGGGGGAATGCACCGGCTTACAATATTCACGTCGCTGTGGTGCCCATGAATATCGAGTTCGATGTCCCTTCCCTCAAAGAAGAGGAGCGTCACCTCTATTCATTCGGGACGATGGTGGAAGAGGCCAAGGTTGTGGTGACCTTCGAGAATGAACGGGGTTTCCGCAATTCGGTGACCTTCATCGTCTCTGCGATGGCCAAAGACGATGACGACCTCCTCAAACCCGTCTTTCCCCTCTTTGGCTGGAAAGAGAATAAATAGGGAGCATCCAGTGGGATTACTCACCATTCTTCCGCTCTTTTCCTGAAATAAAATCGAGCGTAATCTTCAGGGCGCCGATCAGCTCGTCCTGGCCCTTGAGATAATCATGGAGGGCATGGTAGAGCATGTAGAGGATCTCCACCCCGTACCGCGACATGGCTTCCTCCGGGGAGATTTTGTTCCGGTATGAATCAACCAGGAATCCGTCAAAGGAGTACATAACCTCGTAAATCTTTCCGTCTTCTGACAGGACACAGAACTGGTCATCGACCTTTTTGGTCGTATTGTCAGGACGGAATTCAGCGGGATCGGTTTTTCCCAGCACGATCATCTTATTCCGGGAAAAGACCGTGTCATAGAGCTCCCCTTTCGTATCCTGCTTGCCGCGCTCGAGCAGGTTCATGCCGATCGTGGGGATCAGCGGTTTTGCGGTTTTGGCCATCCGGGAGAGGAGGGCTGCTTCCTTCTTTTGTACTTCCTCAGAGAGTGCACCCTTCTCGCCTTCCCGCTCCCTGATACGATCGGCCAGTTTTTTGAATCCTGCCTCGATCTCATCCATATGAATATCTCCCGCGTGCCATGAAAGACACCGTTAGGTGTAATCGCCATTAATCTTTTCGTCGGAGAGTCGGGCGTAGTACCTCTCCGATGCGCCATCAGTCAGAACTGGTACTCACGTTCCGGATAAGCCGGACCGCTCACCGAAGAAGAAATATGTCCGGTCCTCCGTTATGCGGGCCGTCAGCTCTGAACCGACCGGAAGGTCCTGGTTCAGGACGATCCCGGTATAGGTATCATTGCGGGCAAGGACCGTTCCCTGTTTTATCCGTTCCGTGACCAGAACCTGATGGATGCTTCCGATCAGGGGCCGGTTCAGCTGCCGGCAGATTTCCTCGGCATGTCGCTGGATAAGACGGGAACGATCCTTTTTCACGCGATCAACAGGGGCTTTGAGTGCGGCAGCCGGTGTACCGGGACGGGGAGAGTACCTGGTGATGTTGATCTTGGACGGGAGCATCCTCATGAGAAGATCGATGGTTGCCTGGACATCCTCTTCTTCTTCCCCGGGGAATCCCACGATAATATCCGTTGCCAGGGTGATATCGGGATTCCGTCTCCTGAAGGCCCTGACAATCCCGATCATGTCATCCGCCGTATACTTTCGTCCCATCCTCCGGAGGATGCGATCCGATCCGGACTGGACCGGTATATGAGCGAACCTGAAGAGATTCCTGTTCCCGAAGGATTCGGTGAGAGGGTCGAGCATGGGGAGTATAGTAGCCGGATTCATCATTCCGAGCCTGACCCGGAACGTGCCGGGGATCTCCCCGATCCGGTTGAGCAGGGCGGGCAGAGACTCCCCGGTATCCTGCCCCCAGGCACTGCAGTCCTGGGCCGTCAGCCGGACTTCCGCCGTTCCGGACCGGACCGCCGCACGTATCTCTTCCATGATGACGTTTCCGGGGTAACTTTTCAGGGGACCCCGGGCAAGACGGGTGATACAATAGGTGCAGGAACCGGGACAGCCCGTTCCCAGCTGGACGATGCCTACCTCATGCCGGAGAGCAGTACTGCTCTTCCGGCATGCTCCTGCAAGAGATGGAGAGGAGAGAAATACCGGGTTGCATACCGAGAGGATCTTCTCACGCTGCACGCGTGCCATGCACCCGGTTACATAGAGCGGCCTCTCCCTGAAACTGCGGAGTGTCCTGAGCATCTTCCGCTCGGTCGCCCCGACCACGGTGCAGGTGTTGACAACGACAGCATCGGCGTCATCAGGTGAGCTGACCATGGTGCACCCAAGCCCGCTCAGCACTCGTTCCAGGAGCCTCGAGTCGCCCTGGTTGAACGTGCACCCGAAAGTAAGGATTGCGACCTTCTTACCCGGAAGATCCCGGAGCTGACCGGAACAATTCCCGTCCGTCACGATGACCACTGATCCCTTCACTCTGCACAAACTCAGTTGCTCCCAGCCATCATCAATTACCGGATCGGGGACGGACGGGACACCTGCCGATTCCGCCAGAGCGGCTGAATTTCTCCGGATATGAAAATGCTTAACCGATGGTATTGTCTATCATCTAGTGATGATAACCATCGGGCTGCTCGGATGTGGAAATATCGGTCACATTATCGGTAATTACAAGGGTAACTGGAAGGTTGTTGCACTCTATGACCGGATTTTCGAGAAGGCAGAAGAGCTTGCCCGGTTGACCGGCGGAAGGGCGTATGACGATTTTGAGAGTTTCATCGACGCAGACTTTGATCTTGTCGTGGAGGCAGCATCGGTGAAGGCCGTGCGCACCTATGCGGATGCCATCCTCCGTCACCGGAAAGACCTGGTCGTCATGAGTGTCGGGGCGCTCGCAGATCCCTCCTTCAGGGAAGATATCATCTCGGTGGCCGGAGGCGAGGGGAGGAGGGTATACATTCCCAGCGGAGCAATATGCGGCCTCGACAACCTGAAAGTTGGCCAGATATCTCCCTTAACCCGTCTGCTGCTCCGGACCACCAAGAGCCCGGCATCGCTCGGCATCGCCGCCACCGAGAAGACCCTCGTTTTTAAGGGAAAGGCACATGAATGCATCAAGGAATTCCCCCGTAACGTGAACGTCTCGGTCGCACTCAGTCTCGCCTGCGGGAGAGATGCTGATGTCGAGCTGTTTGTGGATCCCGCCGTTGAGCGGAATGTTCATGAGATCTTTGCCGAAGGCGCATTCGGGGAAATGTACATCCGGGTCAGCAACCTCCCGAGTCCTGATAATCCGGCAACGAGCTATCTCGCAGCGCTTTCAATCCTCTCACTGCTGAACCATATCGGTGATCCGCTCGTGGTGGGCACATGAGTATAGCGGAACGGATACGGGCACTCAGGAAAGAAAGGGATGCGGTCATCCTCGCACACAACTACCAGCGGCCGGAGATCCAGGACATTGCGGATATCGTTGGCGACAGCCTTGAACTGGCTGTGTCTGCAAAGGAGACTTCTGCTGCAGTCATCGTGCTCTGCGGGGTAGACTTCATGGCCGAGACTGCCAAGATCCTCAACCCGGGAAAGACGGTTCTCCTGCCAGTAAAGGACGCCACCTGCCCGATGGCCCACCAGCTCACTCCTGACATGATCATGGAGGCACGGGCGGCCCATCCGGAGGCCTCGGTTGTCCTCTACGTCAACAGCACCGCGGAGAGCAAGGCGTTGGCCGATGTCGTGTGCACCTCTGCCAATGCGGTCAGGGTGGTACGGTCTGTTGCATCGCGGGAAGTCCTCTTCGGCCCTGATTGCAACCTCGCCGTATACGTCCAGAATCTCGTTCCTGAAAAAGAGATTATCCCTCTTCCCGCCGGCGGGCACTGCTATGTCCATGATGCTTTCACCATCAATGACCTTGAGGAGGCCAGGAAGCGGGGGGGGAAGATTATCTGTCACCCCGAATGCCGCCCTGAAATCCAGAAGGGTGCGGATGTCGTTGCATCGACCGGAGGAATGGTGCGGGCCGCCCCTGATGCCGATGCATGGAATGTTCTGACCGAACGGGAGATGGGATACCGGCTGGGCACACTCTTTCCCGGAAAAACCTTCTACACCAAGGAAGATGCGATCTGTGAGGATATGAAAAAAACAACCCTGCGGGATCTCTGCCGTTCACTCGAGACCATGGAGTACGAAATAACCCTCGACCCGGAAGTAGCAGACCGTGCACGGGCAGCAATCGAGCGGATGATTGCCATCGGGAGGTGACAGGTCATGATCGATCCTGAGTGCCTCCTTTCCTTCATCCGGGAAGATGCCCCGTCCGGGGATATCACATCAGACGCCGTCATCGGGGATACCCGCTGCCGTGCCCGTATCGTTGCACGGGAGGAGGGCGTGATTGCCGGGCTCGAAGAGGCAGCATTCCTTTTCAGGCACTACGGGGTCACTGTTGATCCACGGGCAGCAGACGGGGATACTGTCCGGGCAGGAACAACGGTCCTCGACCTTGAAGGACCGGCACGGTCCATCCTCCTTGTGGAGCGGACGGCCCTGAACATCATCGGGCGGATGAGTGGAATCGCCACCCGCACAAGAGGCTTTGTCCACCTCCTCAGAAATGCAGGATGCAGCTGCAGGATTGCGGCCACACGGAAGACAGCTCCCGGGCTCCGGATACCCGACAAGAAGGCGGTTGCACTCGGCGGAGGAGACCCCCACCGGCTCAGCCTCTCGGATGGTATCCTGATCAAGGATAACCATCTTATGCTGGTCCCTCCCGCAGAGGCGGTTCGAGCGGCAAAAAGGGTATCGTGCTTCCGGAAGGTAGAGGTTGAAGTGACCACTCCCGAAGAAGCTTTGGTGGCTGCGGGTGCTGGTGCCGATATCCTCCTCCTCGACAACATGACCCCCGGACAGGTGGCGGCCACGATTAGTCTCCTCGAGGATCAGGGGATAAGGGGGCGGGTGCTCATCGAGGTATCGGGCGGGATCGATGAGGAAACACTCCTCTCATTCGCACTCCCGGGGGTCGATATCATCAGTGCAGGCATACTCACCCACAGCGTGAAGAATTTTGATGTAAGCCTTGATATCGTTTCAAAAAGCCCCGAAAAGCCGTAAAATCCCGTTTTTCTCTCTGATAACTACCAAAAACCTTATTAAGCCCTGATCCCAATTCCGGTTAACAGGAGAGGGCATGGACGGAGAAGAGGTACCCGGGCTGAACGGTAAGTATATCGAGATTAATGCCCGCAGAAGGAGGGTCCGGGAGTATATTGAACTTTTAAAGAGCCCTTACCTTGATTCACGGTGGAAAGCAGCCGAAGCCCTCGGAATCGTTGGTGACCAGACTGCGGTGCAGCCACTCATCGAGGCGCTCGATGACCAGTATGTCGATGTGTCATGGCTTGCTGCCAAATCACTTGGATCCATCGGTGACCTCAGGGCGGTTGAGCCGCTCATCAGGGCACTGAAGTCCGATGAAAAATGGCTCAGGATTGGTGCAGCGGTCGGCCTGGGAAAGATCCGGGACAGGAGAGCGGTTGAGCCGCTGATCGCTGCTCTCCATGACCAGAAACGTCAGGTCAGGAAGTATGCTGCATGGGCGCTTGGCGCAATCGGTGATGAGCGGGCGCTCCCTTCCCTGAAGGAAGCACTCTCTGATCCGGACGAACCGGTGCGCTCGGCAGCCGAACTTGCCATCAGGGTGATCACCGGGAAGCAGATTTCCTCCGGGCAGGAACCGGAAGAGACCGCTACGTCGACCGTCCCTGAACCGTGATATCGTCGTGCGACTGCACCACGATCTCCTTTTCACCCTGGTATGTCATGACAGTCCCGGTAACGCTGACGAGATCCCCTTCGGTGATCACCACTCCTTCGGCAGCAGTGGAGGGAATGAAAATCCGGACATCTTCCACCCGGGCCGTGAGGTGCCCTCCTGTCCGGGTCTGCTGCAGATCCCGGATCTCGCCGGTGATGCAGACCAGCACTCCGTCAGGAGTATTCTCCCGGAACTCCTGTGCCATGCTCGTTTTGTCGATGCCGCCCAGCGCTACCGTGGATACAATGATGGCTGCGGTCACTGCACACAGCAGACCGAACGCAATCCGTTCCTGACGGAGGAGCATACCGTTTCCGTCTTCCTTGCAGGGTTATAAAATCGACAGGTTCATATGTTAACGCCGTTAACACTATACCATGCATGACGTGAACCTTCCCCCGTCATCAAGGACCGTCCTGCATCTGCTCGATGAGGGCGGTGCAATGACCCATAAGGAGATTGTCAGCCGCAGCAACTTAGCGCCGCGGACAGTCCGGTATGCGTTGAAGAAGCTCAAGGAAAACCAGCTGATCATTGAGAAATTCAATTTCAGGGACGCCAGGCAGATTATTTACGAGAACCGGGAATCCCAGCAGGTGCCTGCATGAAGGATGCGGAGTGTCACATCCAGGTCTGTGATACCATGGTCAGGAAGTACCTCCCTGCCATGCGGGCAGAGATGGTTCTCCGCCTTGTGCAGCGTGAAGGAATCAGCCAGAGCGATGCAGCAAAAAGGCTCGGCATAAGCAGGGCGGCCATTTCGCAGTACCTGAGCGGAAAGAGAGGTGAATCCCGGGTCGAACTGTCCATGGAACTCAATACGCTGATCGACCAGTGGGCACACTCTGTAGCCGGATCGGATGCCGGAATCACGGTATGCGATATCTGCCGGTGCACTATGAAGAGGGCCTAGAGCCGCCTTTTCACCACCACACACTCTTTCTCCTCCACATCCACAGCAGGACCAGCAGTGCAACCACCGCTGCTGTGATCCCTATCTTCTGCAGGTCGGGACCCGGCACCCCGCGATTCGGCCCCCCTGCGTCCCAGTCATCATCAAAAACCCGTGAGAAATACTCACCCACATCAGGGTGATCGATGATCACTCCGGCTTCCCGGTTGAATGTCGGCGAGTTGGTATTCCAGTTGATGCTGCTGATTAGTACCTGCTTCCGGTCGACAATGACTCCCTTGGTATGGATCTTCTCAAGGTTGTTTCCGGCAAGGTCCGCACAGCGTGCCTCGACCGGGATCTGTTCCCGGAGGGCAAGGTTGTTCAGGACGGTAACAAGCTCATCGTTGTCCTCCTCTCCTTCAGTATTATAGTAATAGGAGTCGAGCAGGACCCGTACCCTGACACCTCTCCGGGCGGCCTGCAGTGCACAGTCGAGGAAGGGATTGAAGGACCCATCGCTCTGGTTGGTTATATAGGCCTGTTCAATATCGATACTCTCCTCAGCCTGACTGATCAGATCCTCAACCAGGTGGCTCGTGTCCGGGGCAACGACCGGGATTACCGTCGCATTGGTGAAACGGATGGGCGAAAACTCTGTCTGGTATGCCGGCCTGATCTGCTCATCGCTGTACTCTCCCGATCCCCCGGCGGGTAATACCCAGGGCCCTCCTGCATCATACGAGTACACATCCCGGAAATAGCCGGCGACACCGGGATGTTCAAGGACGATTCCCCATCCCCGGTTTCCCGACAGCCCCGCGTCGGGAAAGCCGTTTGCTTTGAAGTTTTCGCTGGTTACGAGTACCATCGCGTCGTCAATCACCATGAATTTGGCATGGTCGAACCGGTAGGGAGCATGCGCCACATCACCCGAGGTCATGAGAGAGACCGGAATCCCGCCACTCCGGAGCATCCCGATGATCCCCTGTTCCTCATCGCTGATTCCCCCGACGGGTCCCCCCTCAAGGAGAACCGTCACCTCCACGCCGCGCGACCGCGCATCAAGGAGAGCCTGCGCCATGCCGGGAGAGGTAAATTCGTAGACGTTGACCAGGATGGTATCCCCTGCCGATTCCACGGCATCCTCATAGACTTCCAGAGAGCAGTCCGGTGCGGTAAAAGCCACCCCCTCAACACCGGAGAAGACTGCAGGTGCGAACCGTGACTGGCCTATCATCAGCACGCGGGGATCCCAGGTACCCCCTTCAAGGAAATGCACCTGCCCCTGCCGCGCCGCCACATCCCGCGGCCATACGATCTCCTGCACCAGGCGGTTGTGCTCATAGAGCATCAGCTGATCACCGCTGTTCGAGAGCTGGAAATTTCCACTCCTGACTACATCAGGCACTGACGCGCTGTAGTCATACACTTCAAAATCAGGGTTTTTTCCATGCGTTATCAGATACGCCGCGCCATCCCGGGCGATGACCAGCTGTCCCGATATGCAGGAACCGGCGGGGAACCGGAATCCTCCCTCCCCATCCGATATGACGACCCCTTCGAGGCTGCCGGTTCCCTGCAGGACCAGGTACTCATCAGGATCCCCGGAAAGGTACGGGTCGGGACAGAATTCAATAATCTGGAACGCAGCGACTGGTGAGATGAGCAGCAGGATCAGGAGAACGGAGAGCCTGCGCATAGCACACCGGTTCGGGGGCCCAGGTTATTAATTTCGCGAAATGAAATCTCCTTGCATGGATGATCCGGTGGTGGTGAAGATTGGGGGGAGCCTTGCAGATTATACACGGCCACTCCTCAAAGTGCTTCGTTCTTCCCGGCGGCCGGCCCTGATCGTCCCGGGTGGGGGCAGGTTCGCCCGCCTCGTCAGAGAGAGTGGCGTTGAGGGTGATGCTGCACACTGGATGGCAGTTTGCGCCATGGAGCAGTTCGGCTGGCTCATATCCGCGCAGGGGATCCCTCCTGTCACAGACCTTCATGTTCCAAGCACCCTTGAGGTGCTCCTGCCCTACCTCCCGCTTAAGGATGCAGATCCACTTCCCCATACATGGGAGATAACTTCGGACACCATTGCAGCCTGGGTCGCCGCTTCTCTCTCCCTCGACCTGATCGTCCTCAAGTCTGTTGACGGGATTCGATCGGGTGGCGTCCTCATCGATCGGGTCTCCCGGGAGGTCGGGACAGATGATGTGGATGCGTCGTTCCTTCCCTTTGTTCTGTCGCACGGAGTCCGCGTGGTGATCCTCAATGGAAGGGTCCCGGGAAGGCTGGAATCGTGGCTGCAGGGATTCCCGGTGACCGGCACGACCATCGGATTTTAAATCCCTCAGGAGAGATAATGTAAGGACCGACAGAAAAGGAGTCGAATAAATGACGATCCGCAAGTGTACATCATGCAATGCCCCTCTTGCTCTTGAAGGGGCGACAGAATTCGCGTGCCCGAAGTGCGGGTGCGAGATCATGCGATGCGTACGGTGCAGAGAACAGAGTATCCCCTACATCTGCCCGAAATGCGGGTTCAGGGGGCCCTGAACCATGGGAGATGTAGTCCTCATCATCAGGGTCATGCCTGAGTCTCCGGAAGTTGACCTCGAACGCCTGAAATCACAGATGAAGGCTACCATTAAAGGGCTGCACGACATCAGGGAAGAACCGATCGGGTTCGGGCTCAAAGCGCTGAAAATTGCGGTTGTCGTCAGTGACGCAGCAGGCGAGAGCGATTCTGTTGAGGCCGATATCAACGCCCTTGAGGGTGTCGAGCGTGCGGAAATCGTCGAACTGACTCTTACCTGATCATACCGATATTATATTGTTTCTTTCTGGAGGAGGGCCATCAGTTCGGCCGTAATTCCCCGGATCTTTTCTACCGAGGCCCTGAACTGGACTACTTCCTGCTCGCCAATCCTGATCGGGACGGGAAATACTCCGTTCCGGTTGATACGGGCCGGGACGCCGATACAGACGTTCCCGATATCATGAACCTCGCTCATGACGTACGCAGACACGGTGAGGATACGGTTCTCGTTCCCAAGCACGGTCCTGACCAGCGTGGCGATGGCTTCACCCGGGCCGAATACGGTCGCACCCTTGTTCCTGATAATGCTCTCTCCGCTGCTCTTCACGGTCTCGACCATCTCCCCGACCGGAAGCCGGGAGAACGCAGGAAGGTTGCTGATCTGGATTCCCCCGATGGTGGTCGCCGACCAGAGGGGGACCATGCTGTCGCCATGCTCACCGATGATCCTGGTATGGACTTCACTGACATGAACTTTGAACAGCGAGGCGATGAGTGATTTCAACCGCATTGAATCAAGGTGAGTGCCGAGTCCGAACACACGGCTCGGATCAAGTCCCGAGTACTGCAGGGCAACAGAGGTCATGACATCGACGGGATTGGTGACCATCAGGATGATGGCGTCAGGAGCATGACATCCGACCTCGCGCGATATGGAAGCTACGATACGGGCATTTCCGAGGGCAAGGTCAAGGCGGTCCTGACCCGGACGGCGGCCGATCCCCGCAGTGCACACCACGATATCCGAATCCTGCAGTTCCTTTGTGTCGGTTGTCCAGTGGATATCCATGGAGTTTCCGCAGGCTGCAAACGAGTCCTTCAGGTCCTGGGCGATCCCGCAGAGGATGCCCTCGCGTCCCTCACGCCCGATCAGGAGTATCTCGTGAACATGCGGAATTTCAGAAATGGTATGGGCGGCAAATGTGCCGACGTTGCCGGTCGCCCCGATAATCGTGACCTTCGCCATACAAAATCACATCGTGGGGACACGTTCTCGGTCGACCGAACGTTTCTGCGTTC
>Ga0209269_1001072_pt1 | contig 16561 bp, 17 predicted proteins | sample MTBAKMMethaMetaG_FD_187455 | JGI IMG/M metagenome (GOLD analysis project Ga0209269, IMG submission 187455) | Enrichment culture microbial communities from Arthur Kill intertidal strait, New Jersey, USA, that are MTBE-degrading - MTBE-AKM (Arthur... | ecosystem: Environmental > Aquatic > Marine >... | reverse complement strand
GGAGTATCCGGAGAACGCTTCGACCGTTGCCGGGGACATCCCGGGGAAGAACGTCAGGATGGCGCACCGTTCCTCCAGGTTCTTTCTCAGGGAGGGCTCGCATGAGCCCCGCCTCACAGCACAGTTTTCGAGCGTGACGGAGAGGGAGGGGTACGAAACGCTCCCGATGGGGAGCGTTCCGATGCTGCGGAACGCGTCCCGCCGTGAGGTATGCATCTTCCGGACGCGGGTGCCGCGGTGAATGGCACAGGCGTCATCATTCGTGGTTGCATGCATCACCACCGCCACCTCGCCGAGGTCGCTTGTTGCAGCACGGGCGCTGCAGAGTGCATTCATAGTGTTGTCGCTGCTCGGCCGATCTGCTGATCGCTGTGACCCTACGAAGATAACCGGCACCGGTGTATCGAGCATAAAGCTCAGTGCGGCGGCACTGTAGGCCAGGGTGTCGGTGCCATGGGTGACGATGATCCCGGCTGCCCCCCGCTGGATCTCTTCGTAAACCGCTTCTGCCAGCTGCTGCCAGATTGCAGGAGTCATATTCTCCGAGAGGATGTTGGTGAGTTTCCGTGCCCGGTATTGCCCGACGGTCTGGAGTCGGGGTATCGCCCGCAGGATATCGGCGGCGTCAAACTGGCTGGTCACTGCACCGGTGCGATAATCGATCCGGCTGGCAATCGTCCCGCCTGTTGATACGATGGAAAGCACGGGAAGTGATTCGTCCTGAGAGATCGTCTTTTCCGGAGGCTGCACCATTTCCGGACGGGCGACCAGGGTGAGGACGGAGACCGGAACGCCGATATTATATCCGCTCTCCAGTTTTATGACGGCATGGCCATCCCTGCCCGTGATATACGTCCCCTTCCGTGGGTTCCGACCATACATGCAGGTGACGATATCCCCCGATGAAAAATCACCCGTCACGATGTAATCCTCCGTGCTTCACGGATGAGTGACTGGATTGACGCTGAAATCTGCTCTTTCCTCTTCTCCAGCTGTTCGCGGTCCCCCTCCAGCTGCTTCCTCCGGTCATCAATGGCCGCGGCGACGGCAATTTTTGAAGGGGCGCCTGTCGCCCGCTTTTCCTGGAGGCTCTTGTCAACATCGAGGGCAGCCGCGATATCGGGAGATGAAAGGCCCCGTGCGGAGAGGGGGGCCCCGGTGATCTCTACCGCAGCCGCGTCGAGGTCCGGGAGGTCGATCGTCCCTTTCCGGACAGCCCGCCCCACAATGCTGTGTGCGGTCCGGAACGGGAGACCAAACCGCCGCACCAGCATATCAGCCAGGTCAGTGGCCGTGGCATTGCCACGTCCTGCCTCCTCACGCATTCTCCCGGTGTCGAAGGTCGCAGAAGCGAGCATCTCGGCAAGGAGACCGGTCGTATGCTTGGTGTCCTGCACGCCACGTATGAGGCCGGGGGTCAGCTCCTGCAGGTCGCGGTTGTAGCTCATCGGGAGAGCCTTGACGATGGTTGCCGACGCAATGAATGCCCCGAGGACCGAACCCGTTTTCGCCCGCATAATCTCGGCGCTGTCGGGGTTCTTTTTCTGGGGCATGATGGAACTCGTGGAGCAGAACGCATCATCAAGGCTGACGAACCGGACAAAGGCAGAACTCCAGAGGATGAGATCCTCGCAGAGCCGGCTCACCGTAACCATGAGGAGGCTGAGATCTGCCAGGACCTCCAGGGCAAAGTCGCGGGAGGCAACAGCATCCATGGTGTTTCCGATGACCCCGTGAAACCCGAGCAGGTCTGCAGTGTATTCCCTGTTGACGGGAAAACCGGTCGATGCAAAGGCCGCAGCACCGAGCGGAGACCGGTTCACCCGAGGGAATGTTTCCATCAGGCGTTCAAAATCACGGGAGAAGGCCTGTTCGTAGGAGAGGAAGTAATGGGCGAGGGTCGTAGGCTGGGCATGCTGGAGGTGGGTGAAGCCGGGCATGACTGCATCCTGGTGTTCCCCGGCAAGGGAGAGGAGAACTTCACGCAGTTTACAGAGGATTGCAAGCTGCCGGAGTATATCTTCCCGGATACGAATCCGCATGCATGCGGCAACCTCATCGTTCCGCGATCGGCCGGAATGCAGCCTTCCACCGACCTCTTCTCCTGTGTTCTCGATGAGGTACGATTCGATCCCGGCATGGATATCCTCGAACTGATCACTGAACGCCGAATCGGGGATACCGTTATCATAGAGCTGGAGAAGCGCAGAGAGCAGCGACTTCGCGCTCTCCGGTTCGATGATCCGCTGTTTGTTCAGCATCATGACATGTGCAATATCGACAAGAACGTCCGCATCGGCCAGGTGCCGGTCAGCTCCCATGGAGGAGAGAAAGTGCATCATTTCGCCGGATCGTTCTCCAGCGAGACGGCCCCGCCGCACCACATCATTGCGCATCGGTATAACAACCTCTGATCTTATTGAAGGGCGGGAAAAATGATTAAAGCCACGCCTTCCGTGCGGCAAGCTCGATGGCCCGCTGCACCGAGTCGCGGGGAACGATGGTGGCCACCGGGATATGGACCAGCTGTTCGATAATACTCGAGACAATGGGTGCACAGACGATCGCGGTCGCACCCTCCCGTTCTGCGCGGACTGCGGCGACGATGGCATCCTCCATATTATGCACAGGGTATTCCCGGACCCGTATCCTCCGCCCGTCAACCTCCGCATTCCGTTCCTGCACGGTATCGAGCACCGGCCGTGCAGCGATGAGACCGATGAACTCCCCCTCTCCTGATCCTTCAAAGAGACGGAGGGCATGGACCACCGCCCGGAGCGTCGAAAGGTTTGGCGACCGCTGTCCGTGGAGGATCTTGTAGAGTGAACTCTGGGCAATCCCGCTTTTCTCGGAAAGTTCACGGACACTGATCCGGAGGTCGCTCTTCATGATCTGGTGGAGTGCCCGGATAAACTCCTGGTCCGATGCGAGAGCTGCGCGCATCAACCGGTCGATAGGGTCGCTGAGTACCATAGGGATATACAGAAAGGATAATTAGACAATGTATATATTACTTCTGTCCACAAATATATCCCAGAAATCGAGAAAATGGACTTAATACTATAAAATTATGCTTATTTGTATAATAATATGAAATAATTGTTACAATTGTATATTTTATTTGACTCAATAATAGAATTTATAGGCAATAAACAAAACCTACTACATATGAAAATTCCTCTCTGGGTTGTGCTTGCCACAACCGTGGCCATCGCTCTCTTCATGGCCGGCTGCGTCAATCAGCCGGCAGGGGAACCGACCGAAATCCGGATTGGTTACCAGCCGAGTACCCACCAGGTAGCGCATATAATTGCCATGGAAAAGGGGTGGTGGCAGCAGGATTTGGCGCCATATGGAGTTAAAAACGTAACAGATTACGTTTTCCCCACAGGAGCTCCCGAGATGCAGGCCATGCTTGCAGGAGAACTCGATGTCGCCTATGTTGGTGCAGCCCCCGTTCTTTCCGCGGTGAGCACTGGTCTCGATGCCAAAATAATTGCTGGTGTCAATACCCAGGGATCGGACCTGGTTCTCCGGACAGGACTTGATTATACCGGACCGGAATCATTAAAAGGGCTGAAAATCGCTACGTTCCAGGCAGGAACCATCCAGGACACTGTTCTGCGTGACTGGTTAAAAGCCAATAATGTTGATCCGGACAAGGATGTTGATATTCTCGGAATGGGACCGGGAGATGCGGTGACGGCAATTACTGCCGGAAAAGTGGATGCTGTGTTCCTGCCGCACCCCTCCCCCGCGGTGATTGAAGCAAGCGGAAGCGGGAGAACCGTGGTAAAATCGGGAGAAATGTATCCGGGACATACCTGTTGCGTCCTTGTGGCAAGTGGCAAGCTGATACGGGAGCACCCCGAAATTGTCGAGCAGATTATACGGACACATCTCAAGGCAACAGAATTTGCGGTCCAGAACCCTGATGAAGCAGCAGCGATATACGCGGCAAAAACCGGTGCCGATGTGGAAGTTGTCAGGAATTCATTCAGGACCTGGGATGGCTCATTCGTAACCGATCCGGCGGCCATTGTCGATCCGGTAATGGATTATGCACAAATCCAGTATGAACTGGGGTATATCAAAAAACCCCTGACACAGGATGAACTCTTTGACCTGACGCTGTATCAGAAGGCGACGAGTTGATACCCATCATTTCGGTTCTTTTTTTTACCGCCTGCACAAATAGTGATGAGGATTGATGAATGACGTGCCGGTTCTATTTCATGGACATCCGAAAGAATGATCTTTCCGGCAACGGGCGTCCCGGGGCTGTATTTCTTTGAAACTGGGTGGAAGGAAGATTTCCGACAAATGGCTTGGTGTCCTCGCCATTCTTCTCACCCTGCTCTTCTGGCAGGCAATGGCATCGCTGGTTGTAAGGAATCCATTTATCCTTCCTTCTCCTGTTGATGTCGTAACCGCATTCCTTACCCTGATCGGGAGCGGTACGCTCCTGAAGGATATCGGGGTGAGTCTCGTTCACTTTGGCATCGGCCTTGGTTCAGCACTCCTCGTTGGCATCCCCATAGGGATAGCCATGGGCTGGTTCCGGGGGGTGGATGCCTTTCTGGATCCTGTCATCGAAATCATCCGCCCGATACCCCCGCTTGCCTGGATTCCCTTTGCAATCGTCTGGTTCGGATTAACGAATGCATCGGCAGGTTTCGTCATCTTCATCGGTGCGGTCTTCCCAATCCTGATAAACACGTATTCCGGTTTCAGAGGCATACCCAGGATTTTTGTTGAGGCCGGGAAGGTGCTGGGGTGCACCAGAGACCAGGCACTCATCCGCTACATTGCATTTCCCTCTGCACTTCCCCAGATTGCTGCCGGGATACGGATCGCTTCCGGTGTCGGGTGGATGTGCCTGGTTGCTGCAGAATTGTTCGGAGTCTCCAAGTTCGGGCTCGGCCAGAAGCTCTGGTTTTTCTATAACCTGCACCAGATGGACAGTGTCGTTGTCTACATGCTCCTGCTCGGAATGATCGGGCTTTTCTTCGACTGGCTTTTCAGGTACTATATCGACCGCCATTTTCTGAGGTGGCGGAGTGGCGAGGTGGCGTGATATGGGAGATCTTGTCATCAGGAACCTCACCCGGAGCTTTGTCCGTGATGACGGTGAATTGCTGACCGCGATAGAAAAAATTGACCTGACGATCCGTCAGGAAGAATTTATCTGCGTCCTTGGGCCATCAGGATGTGGAAAAACAACTTTCCTCAGGATGATTGCGGGTCTCGATCAGGCAACCTCTGGAGAGATCATACTGGACGGAGAACAGATCCAGGGACCAAATCCGAAGGTTGGGGTTGTGTTCCAGGAATATTCTCTCTTCCCATGGCGGAACGTGATCGATAATGTCGCGTTCGGGCTTGAAATGCAGGGAATCGACCGTGAGGAGCGATACCGTAGTGCACACCAGTATCTCGATCTTGTCGGGTTATCCCAGTTTTCACAGAGCTATCCATCAGAGCTCTCCGGCGGCATGAAACAGCGGGTGGCAGTAGCACGGGCCCTGGCTCTCGATCCGGTAATACTTCTGATGGATGAACCGTTCGGAGCGCTCGACGCCCAGACCCGGAACCTCCTCCAGAAAGAGTTGCTTGAGATTTGGGAGAAAACGAAAAAAACCATTATATTCGTTACTCACAGTGTCGATGAAGCTGTATTTCTTGGCGACCGGCTGGTCGTGCTTACCCCGCGCCCGGGCAGAATCTGCGATATCATTCCCATTGACCTCCCCCGGCCCCGCGAACGGACCAGCATAGAATTTGCTCAGGTACGGCGGCAGATTCTCGATCTTATCGCTCAGCCGAAGTGCTCCCTTCAATAAAATTTAATAGGCAACATCTCCATTTTATAAAAGCAGTCGTGACTTGTCCCGGTATCCTGTGAATTCTTCATGGTCCGGTACCGGGTCCGGTTCCAAAAGTGAGGTATTATGGTACGAAAACCAGGCAAAATGTATAGGAATGTTTCAAAGCGGGCCTATACAAGACGGGAATATATGGGCGGTATCCCCGGGAGCAAGATCGTCCAGTTCGATATGGGGAACCTCTCGCAGGAATTTCCTGTCGAGGTAAACCTGATTGTTGAAGAGACCTGCCAGATACGGCACACGGCGCTCGAAGCCGCCCGTATCAGTATCAACCGGAAACTTTTGAAGGAGATCGGCCGGATGAACTTCCACCTGAAACTCCGTGTCTTCCCCCACCATGTCCTGCGGGAGAACAAGCAGGCAACCGGTGCAGGGGCCGACCGTGTTTCCGAGGGGATGAGGCTTGCATTCGGGAAGGCAGTCGGGACGGCCGCACGGGTCGAGAGCGGCCAGGTCATCTATACCACTTATACTACCCCCCAGTACGTGGACAAGGCAAAGACGGCCATGAAGGCCGGTGGTCACAAGCTCCCCTCTCCCTCCTATATCACCATCGTCGAGAAGGCAGTTGCCACGGCTCCCGCGACCGAACCCGCACCGAACTGAACGCTCCCCCACTCTCTTTTTTTTCCGGCGGATCATACCGGATGGAAATAATTATAGAGTTCATTTCCTCACTCCTTATGATGCTTCCCCCCTCCGGAAAGGAATTTTTAGCGGCGGTGTCCGATGCGACATGCAGGGCGATCCGGGAAGCGGAGATCCGGCTTCCACCTGATGTCGTAGCTGCGATCCGGGAAGCGGCCAGGAACGAAACCAGTGACATCGCACGGCAGGAGCTCGGGCATATCCTCGAGAACATCGCCCTCGCCGGACACCTGGGCGTACCGATCTGCCAGGACACCGGTGTCCCTGTGGTGTACCTGACCGTCCCCCCCGCTGTCCCGGTCACCGCCGATCTCATGGAAGCCGTCGCTGAAGGGGTCAGGAAAGCGACGCGGGAGATCCCGCTCCGGCCCAATGCAGTCCTCCCGCTGGAACGGGTTAATTCCGGCGACAATACCGGCCCGGGGATGCCGGCCGTCCACATCCGCCCGGGCAGGCGTCTGGAGATCACCGTTCTTCCCAAAGGGGCAGGAGCGGAGAACATGTCGCGACTGGCCATGCTCCTTCCCACTGAGCAGGACCGGATCCCCCTCTTCGTTGCAGAGACCATGCTGATTGCCGGTGGCAGGCCCTGCCCGCCTGTCGTGCTGGGGGTCGGCATCGGGGGAACCTTCGATGGAGTTGCTGCCCTGGCAAAGGAGGCTCTCCTTGAACCGATCGATACCATGGAGCCGTTTGAACAGGAACTCTGTGATGCGGTGAATGCCCTCGGTATCGGTCCGATGGGACTCGGTGGAAAGACAACCGCCCTTGCGGTCAAGGTGAAGACGGCGTCCTGCCATACTGCGTCGCTGCCGGTTGCCGTGAACGTCCAGTGCTGGGCGGCCAGGAGGGCGACACGGGAGGTCATCTGGTGAATCCGATTGACCTGAAAACACCCCTCTCCCGCGAGGTGCTCGATCTCCGGGCCGGCGATCAGGTGACCCTTTCAGGGACCGTCTACACCGCCAGGGACGAGGCCCACCTGCGGATGATGGAAGACGGCATACCCTTTGACCCGGAAGGGGCCGCCGTCTACCACTGCGGACCGGTCATCAGCGGGTCACGTATCATCGCCGCAGGGCCGACAACGTCCGCCCGCCTGAACAGGCTGACCGGATTTCTCCTCGACGCCGGGGTCCGTGCTCTCATCGGCAAGGGAGGGATGAGCAGCCAGGTGGCCGACCAGCTGAGCGGGCGGGGAGTGTACCTCGCCCTGACCGGGGGCTGCGCCGTTCTTGCCGCATCACGGATGACGCTCCGGGGAGTATACTATGAAGACCTGGGGATGGCTGAGGCAATCTGGATCATCGAACTTGACCGCCTTCCCCTGGTCGTGGGGATCGATTCCCATGGAGGAGACCTCTTCGGAACAGTCGCGCAAGAGGCAAACTTACAATTCGACAGACGGTATACCATGTAGGTACAGGACCATCCCATGAGACTGGTAATCGATGAACGCCGGTGCAAAGGCTGCAACCTCTGCACGCTGGTCTGCCCCTACCGGATCTTCAGACCCGGCACCACAGCAAACCGGCGGGGAGTTATCGTCCCCGAACTCGATCGTCCCGAGCGCTGCGCAAACTGCCGGCTGCAGCGCCTGTACGGGCGGACACTCTGCGGGGTCTGCCAGATGATCTGCCCTGACCAGGCGATATCCTGGGAGGAGGAAGGGGCCTGCGAGCCCGTGAAGGTGGCGATTGAATATTGAGCCGCATTGAATTCATGCAGGGAAACACGGCCTGTGCCGAAGGGGCGCTCGCTGCAGGCTGCCGGTTCTTCGGAGGATACCCGATCACGCCCTCCACCGAGGTCGCCGAGCATATGGCACTGAAGCTCCCGAAAACAGGGGGGGTGTTCATCCAGATGGAAGACGAGATCGCCAGCATTGCGGCAGTCATCGGCGCCTCATGGACCGGGATACGGGCAATGACCGCAACGAGCGGACCCGGATTCTCGCTGATGATGGAGAACATCGGCTTTGCGGTCATGACCGAGACCCCCTGTGTCATTGTCAATATCCAGCGGGGGGGTCCTTCCACCGGGCAGCCGACCATGGGTGCCCAGGGTGACATGCTGCAGTGCCGTTTCGGATCTCACGGTGATTACAGTATTATCGCTCTCTCGCCTGCCAGTGTCCAGGAGATGTATGACCTCACCGCAGAAGCCTTCAACCTTGCCGACCGCTTCAGGGTCCCGGTCTTTGTAATGGCAGACGAGATCATCGGGCATATGCGCGAGAAACTGGTGGTCCCGGACACAGTTCCCCGACAGGAGCGAAGACCCCTGAAGAAAGGGGATCTCCCGTTCAGGGCCGGTGGCGACCTGGTGCCCGGGTTTCCGACATTCGGGAAAGGGTACAGCGTCCACGTGACCGGCCTCACCCATGATGAACGTGGGTACCCCTGTGCAACGAGTCCGTCCGTCCATGAAGACCTGGTGAACCGCCTGGTGGATAAGGTGGAATCTGCCAGGGATGCAATCTTCTCAGGGGATATCGTCAACCCTGACGCACGGGTCGTGTTCATCTCCTACGGAGCCCCGTCGCGGGCAGTCCAGCAGGTGCTCCATGATACCAGCCACGATGATGTCGGCCACCTCCGGCTGAAACTCGTCTGGCCGTTCGCCGAATCCCTGCTCTCGCGGTTCCCTGAAGCCGAGACCTTCATCGTTCCGGAACTGAACCTCGGACAGATGGCACGCGAGATACAACGACATACCGACCGGACGGTCATCCCGGTTCCGAAACTCGGCGGGGCTCTCCACAACCCGTCCGACCTTGCCAGCCTCCTGGAGGAGTTTGTATGACCTATGCAGACTGGTTCAGGGAGGACCGGCTCCCGCACATCTACTGTGTCGGGTGCGGCAACGGGACGGTGATCAACTGTACGCTCTCAGCCGTTGACCAGATAGGATGGAAGAAGGAAGAGACCGTGTTTGTCTCGGGAATCGGGTGTTCTTCCCGTGCACCGGGATACATCGTCACCGATTCCCTGCATACCACGCACGGCAGGGCCATTGCCTTTGCTACCGGGATCAGGATGGCAAATCCCGATCTCAAAGTGATCGTCTTTACCGGGGACGGGGATCTTGCCGCGATTGGCGGGAACCACTTCATCCATGCCTGCAGGAGAAACATCGATCTCACGGTCGTCTGCATGAACAACATGATCTACGGCATGACTGGGGGCCAGGGGAGCCCCACCACTCCTCCGGGCGCCATCTCGACCACCACCCCGTATGGTTCGGGGGAGGCGGCCTTTGACCTCTGCGGACTGGCATCGGCCGCAGGTGCGAACTACGTGGCGAGGTACACCTCGTACCATGTCAAGGAGCTCACCCGTGCAGTGCGGGCCGGTCTTGAAAATCCGGGATTCTCCTTCATCGAGGCCCTGGTCCAGTGCCCCACAAACTATGGCCGGAGAAACAAATTCCGGCAGGTCATGGACCAGATCGAGTACTTCAAATCCCACGCTCTCCTGGTCCAGAAAGCGGACCGGATGCGTGAGGACGGGAAGAAGATTCCTGACGATACGATCATCATCGGTGAACTGGCCCGGCGGAACCGTCCGGCCCTGGGGGTGAGGAAATGAGAACCGAGATCAGGTTCTCCGGGTTCGGCGGGCAGGGAATTATCCTCGCCGCGGTGATTGTCGGCCGGGCGGCGGTGATGTACGATGCCAAGTACGCGGTCCAGACCCAGGTGTACGGGCCGGAAGCGCGTGGCGGGGCATCGATGAGCGCGGTGATCATCGATGACGAGCCGGTACTCTTCCCGAAAGTCACTTCCCCTGATATCTACGTGATCATGTCCCAGGAAGGATTTGAGAAGTACGGAGTCTCGGTGACCGAAGGAGCAGTCATGCTGCTTGATTCAACCCTGGTGCATTCACGGCCGTCCTGCCGCTACATCGAGATTCCGGCTACCCGGGAGGCCCGCGAGTCCCTGGGCAGGGATATTGTCGCCAACATCATCATGCTGGGGGCGCTGGTTGCCGCAACAGGGGTGGTGAGCCGCGAGGCAATCGAGAAGGCTATCCTCGACTCGGTGCCACGGGGGACGGAAGAGCTGAATCTCAGGGCCATGAAGAAAGGCTTTGAACTGGTTGAACAGGTGAAGCACGGATGAAACTGCTGGAGTACGAAGCAAAAGCAATCTTTGCAGAGCAGGGCATCCCGGTTCCCCGGGGTGCAGTGATCAGGTCGCCGGATGAACTTCCCGGCCGCATCGCAGATCTCCCCCCTGAATTTGTCGTAAAGGCACAGGTGGATGTTGGCGGACGCGGGAAAGCGGGCGGGATCCTGATGGCCGACCGGACGAACGGGGAGACCATCGCACGAGAGCTCTTCGGGAAGCTGATCAGGGGAGTTCCGGTCAGGGAGATTCTCATCGAGGAACGGCTGGCTGTCACTCACGAGTACTATGCAAGCATCGCCGTGGATCGCTCCTCAAAACAGGCGCTCATCCTCTTCACCGAATCCGGCGGGGTGGATATCGAGACCCTGGCAAAGGAAAATCCGGACGCTATCCGGAAAGCCTCCCTACCCCTCCTCCTGAACCAGATTCCGCCGTTCATGCTGAGGGATCTCTTGGGTTCCGCGCCAAAGGAGCTCGGACCGGTTATCCAGAACCTGTACCGGGTTTTTCTCGCCAGGGACGCGCTCCTTGCTGAGATCAACCCCCTGGTCACCACTCCGGGAGGCCCCTTTGCGGCTGATGCCAAACTGATCATTGACGATAATGCTCTGAACCGCCAGGGGATCACCCAGAACCGGGATCTCACCGAACGGGAGCGGGAAGCGGAGAAGTATGGCTTCTCGTACGTGGAACTGGCCGGAAGTATCGGTGTCATCGGAAACGGTGCAGGACTGACCATGGCCACTCTTGACCTGATCGAGTACTACCAGGGAAAGGCTGCAAATTTCCTCGATGTCGGCGGCGGCGCAGACCAGGAGCGGGTCATGCACGCTGTGCGGCTCGTGGCTGCAGACCCCTCGGTGAAAGTGATCGTGGTGAATCTCCTCGGTGGCATCACCCGGTGTGATGATGTCGCAAGAGGCATCATCAGCGCGGGCATCAGCCAGCCGGTCATCGTCCGTCTTGCCGGGACTAACGAAGATGAAGGGCGAAAAATCCTCGACGGGAGCGGGTACCGGATGATGGGCAGCATGGAAGAGGCGGTTCGGGCTGCCGTGGAGGCGGTGCAATGATTTACGGGGATAAGAATACCGGCATCATCATGACCGGGGCGACCGGGAAGCAGGGAGCTTTCCATATCGCCCTTATCAACGAGTATGCCCGGCAGGTCGGAGGGCGGGGCGTGGTAGCCGGGGTCTCGCCCGGAAAAGGAGGGCAGGGTGTGGCAGGCGTCCCTGTCTACAACAGCATCCGGGATGCCCTCCGGGAGCACGATGCCTCGGCCGCGATCGTCTTTGTGCCGGCATTTGCTGCGGGAGACTCGATCATGGAAGCGGCCGATGCCGGGCTCTCACTCGTCGTGGCGATCACCGAGCACATCCCGGTCCATGACAGCATGCGGGCAATATCCTTTGCCAGGCTGAACGACTGCGCCGTTATCGGGCCGAACTGCCCCGGCCTCCTCTCTCCCGGGGAGGTCAAGATGGGAATCATGCCCGTCCACCTCTCCTCACGGGGCCATATCGGGGTGATCTCGCGGAGCGGAACTCTCACCTACGAGATCGTCGACCAGCTCACCCGGGCGGGGCTCGGGCAGAGCACCATCGTAGGCATCGGCGGAGACCCGGTCATCGGCCAGACGTTCTCCGATGTGCTCCGGAAGTTCGAGGAGGACGACCAGACCAGAGCAGTGGTCCTGATCGGTGAGGTCGGCGGCTCACTTGAGGAGGAAGGTGCCCGTTCCACGGAACTTCCGATCGCCGCATACATTGCCGGGATCTCGGCACCACCCGAAAAAAGGATGGGGCATGCCGGGGCCATCATCGAAGGCGGCGAAGGTGATGCCCGGTCCAAGATCGAGCGGCTGAAAGCCATGGAGGTTCCGGTCGCCTCCCGGCCTTCGGACATCCCTGCCATCATCAAAAAACTTCTCTGATTTCCCGTGCAGAACGCCGGGGGGCTTTTTCCCTCCCCTGAAACAATATAAGTCAGAAGACCAAAAATGAAAGGTACGTTCGGGTATATATCATGAATACCAGCCAGTTTGACGCTCAGGAACCTGCCCCTGCTGACGAGCCTGCAGGAGCGGAGCGGTATCTCTTCCCGGGGGAGGAACTCCGGATCTGCTCTTCAGACATCCAGGTCAAGAAGTTCAGGTTCGATGCCTACCTCACCAGCCAGCGTCTCTTCCTCATCGATCAGAATGAGTTGAAACCCGGGGTGACGGCAAAGGAAATTCCCGTCGGCTCGATCATCTCCTCGTACCTGGAAGAGAGCCCGGCACGGGAGCCGGTCATCGTGCTCTCGGTACGCACGGCTGATGATGACATCCGCACCATGAAGATGACCTTCGTCCACACCGGTGAGGAACGCGCACCGGAAGCAGAAGAATGGGTGCACCTGATCGCCCATGCCACGCCCGGGGCGATTGAAGCTCCTAAGAAACCGGAGGCCGGAGAGGCCCGGGAAAAACCCGCCATCTCCCCCGGGGCCCGTGCTCTCTCCGATACGATGGTGTTCCCGCAATCCCCGGGCAAACCGCCTGCAGAGCACCAGCCCTCCGGCCGGCAGGTGAAGCCGGCGGCACCTGTGGCAGCGGCCGGGGAACAGGCTGGTGGTGTACCGCCTGCGGCCGGAGCGACAACCCAGATCATGTACTGCTTCCACTGCGGGAAGAAACTCCCCCCTCTGGCTAACTTCTGTCCCTACTGTGGAACCAGGGTGCACCTTACCCATGAAGAGACTCACAGGAAAGAAAGCCATCTCCCCCTGCCGCTCCACCAGTATCAGGAGCCTGAGCCTGAAGAGCCTCCCCGGAAGAGCGGATGGCGACGGCTTTTTGGGAAATAAATCCCTCTTTTCCCGGACCCTTCAGAGGTCTCTTCTCATCTTCCCCGGTTTTTGTGCGATCATCAGGTGCACGCAGGCCCCGGCATGGTAGTCATCCCTGACAGGGACTTCCCGGATGATGGAAAGACCAGCTTCAGCCAGGGCATGACGGTACTCAGGGGTGAGAAACGGCTGCTCACGCGAATACTGTCCCTGTCCCTTTTCTGCTGTTCCGATACTCCATAACTCCCACTCGAGCGCCTGGTAGGCATCTCTCGAATTATGGTCATCGGACTGGATGTTCACGAACAGGCCTCCCGGATTGAGTGCCCCGGCAATAACCGGCAGGAGCTCGATGCTCTTGCCGCTCGGGTTCGAAGAGGAGAAGATCAGGTCATAGCCTGTCCCGAAGCGTTCCGAGAAGAAGTCCCCTGCGAGGACAGAGACCCGTTCTGCTCCGTATTTCCTGATGTATGCATCGGCAAGCGGCACGATGTGCGGGAGATCAAAAACCACGGCCGAGAGCCGGGGGTTTTGGAAGGTGAAGGCAATGGCATAGAGGCCATGCCCCCCTCCAAGGTCCACCATCTTCCGGCAGGAGTGGAACTCAGGGAGTGCGGCGACCTCCCGTACCGTCCGTTGCAACCGCCCGCAGAGCGCGTTGTCGGCCATGGCCGGGAGACTGAGTTCACGGAAGAACCGTTCCCGGTCAAATATCAGCGGTCCTCCGGAAAGGCGCTCAGGCAGACGGGCCCAGATCTCGTCCACAAAGGTCATGTTCTTGCGCAGGTAGTGCTGCTGTGAGTATGGCGATGATGAGACCAGGTACGTGGATGCAAGGGGGGTATTCCGGTACTCCGTGCCTGACCGGGAGAGAATGCCGGCACTGCAGAGGAGATCGAGCAGGGGTTCGAGCATCTTTTCCGGTATGCCACAGGTATCTGACAACTCCCCGGCAGTCCCGGGTTTTTCCTCAAGCGCATCGAAGAGTCCTGCTCCGCACGCAGAACCGATGGATACGATCCGTATCAGCCCCTGCATGCCGCCGTCAATAATGCTGAAGAACGTAGACGGCAGAACATCAGGCTCTTCCAAGAATTCCCTGCCCGCATCCATGATGTCTCCCTCACTGCAGGATATCAGGCCGGGAGCTGGCAAATATCTTTGGCATGCAGGGAGGTCCGGTTTCCGCTCATCTCCGGTAAGCCGTACCTTGTGACAGTATTCTGTCTGTCGTGCGCCAAAAGGAATGATTAAATGATTTCCCAACGTTTTTATAATGATTAATAGCAGCGGGAGACTTGAGACCTGATGAAGAGGAATATCAAAGTGGAGGCCCTGCAGCAGATACCGCTCGAACAGCAGGAGATAGAACTTGTCGAGCGAAAATGTATCGGCCATCCTGACAGCCTTGCCGACGGTGTCGCAGAGTCGATCAGCCGTGCACTTTCACAGGCATACCTTGAAGAGTGCGGCGCCGTTCTCCACCACAATACCGATCAGGGAGAAATAGTCGCAGGGGAATCCCATCCGAAGTACGGCGGCGGAAAGGTTATCCGGCCCATCTACATGCTCCTTGACGGTCGTGCCACCAAGCAGTTCAACGGTATCAACATCCCCACTGATGCCATCGCCCTTGAGGCTGCACGGGACTACCTCCGGGCCACCCTCACCAACCTGAACCTGGAGCGGGACATCATTGTCGACTGCCGCCTGGGAACCGGATCCACTGACCTCCGCGACGTCTTCAAACCCTGCCAGGAAACAACCCCACGGGCGAATGACACCTCGTTTGGTGTCGGACATGCTCCGTTTTCCGAGACAGAGACCATTGTCCGGGAAGTCAGCGAATTCATCGACAGCACGCTGCGGCCGAAGTATCCGGCCATCGGCCAGGACATCAAGATCATGGGGCTGCGCGACGGCAACACCATCACCCTCACCCTCGCCTGTGCAATGGTTGACCGGTACTGTTCAGGCCTCCATGAGTACATTGAATCCAAGGAGATGCTGAAAGAGCAGGTTGAAATCGTGGCCCGCCACTACACCAACCGGATGGTGGTCGTGGATGTCAATACCGCCGACGATATCGATACGGGAAGCGTGTTCCTGACTGTCACCGGAACCTCTGCCGAGATGGGTGATGATGGATCTGTCGGACGGGGCAACCGCTGTAACGGACTGATCACCCCCAACCGCCCCATGAGCATGGAAGCCACGAGCGGCAAGAACCCCATCAACCATATCGGGAAGATCTACAACCTCCTGTCCACGGAACTCGCCCAGGAATGTGCACGCGAGGTTGAGGGTATTGAAGAGATCTACCTCAGGCTCCTGTCCCAGATCGGAAAACCCATCGACCAGCCCCTGGTGGCGAGCATCCAGGTACTGATGCAACCGGATTTCCGCCTCCAGGACATCAGCAGGGATATTGAAGCAATCATCGATACAGGACTTGCAGACATCACCTGCATGACAGAGAAGATCATCCGTGGTGAAGTCAGAACGTTCTAGGAAGGGCGGCGACATGGAAGCCGATTCACCACTACCCCTGGTCCGGCTCGCCATTCCGAACAAGGGGCGGATTGCCGGACCGATCATGGATCTGATGGAGAAGAGCGGACTCCACCTCCTTGACCAGGGTGACCGGCGCCTGATATCACGGACCCCGGACCCCCATATCGAGGTGCTCTTTGCCCGGCCTATAGATATTCCCGAGTACGTAGCGAACGGCGCAGCGGATCTCGGCATCACCGGCAGGGACATGGTGAGCGAACGGGAGGTCGATGTGGAGGAGCTGCTTGATTTGCGCTTCGGCAGCGCAACCCTCGTCCTTGCGGTGAAGGATGATGCACCGGTACAGGATGTCGGAGATCTTGCCGGAGCAAAGATTGCCACCGAGTTCCCCCGGATCGCCGCCCGCTATTTTTCCCGGCTGGGCATCCCGGTAACAATTGTCCCCGTCGGCGGCGCCTGCGAGGTGACCCCGCACCTTGGCATCGCTGATGCCATTCTCGACCTCACGAGCTCCGGAGACACTCTCCGATCGAACCGGCTTCGG
>Ga0209269_1001068_pt1 | contig 16615 bp, 13 predicted proteins | sample MTBAKMMethaMetaG_FD_187455 | JGI IMG/M metagenome (GOLD analysis project Ga0209269, IMG submission 187455) | Enrichment culture microbial communities from Arthur Kill intertidal strait, New Jersey, USA, that are MTBE-degrading - MTBE-AKM (Arthur... | ecosystem: Environmental > Aquatic > Marine >... | reverse complement strand
ACCCGACCGTGACCATCGATGCATCCAAGTGCGATAACGGTGGCAGTTGCATCAAGGTGTGCCCCAAGCGGGTCATGGCGTTCAAGGACCAGAAGGTGCAGGTGATCGACAATGACGCCTGCGTCCTCTGCGAGGATTGCGTCAAGGTCTGTCGCACTGGTGCCATCAAGGTGAAGTGGTCCGAGAACAAGTTCATCTTCGAGTTCGAGACCGACGGGTCCATGAGCGCGAGGATGGCCTTGAGCAAGGCCCTGGAGTCGTTGGAGAAGACCTTCGACGACTTCCGTGAGAAGGTCGCTTCCCTGGAAGGCTGAACGCAAAAGGCGGCCTGGCCGCCACCTTTCATTTTATTCTTATTTTCGTTATCGTTCAACCATCGCAGAAATCATCGAGACAGATGGTCTTCTTCTCCGGAACGGAACAGTGGTTCTCCTCGGGTACGTCGTCGTCCACCAGGTCCGGGTCCCGGAAGATGTTCTGTGTGCGTACCTCCTCCCCGCCCTCGTCGAAGGAGTCCAGGGTGGGAGGGGGCACCTCCTCTCCGAATATAGAGGATATCGATCCTTCGATCAGCCTTATTCGCTGTTGCGTATACTCGGAGACCCCGTAATCGCGGCCTATCCGGCTGGTCACCTCCAGGTACTTCTTGACGCTGGCCTCGTACACTGTGAGGTTCAGTTTGTGCCCGCAGTAACAGTGACCACTAAGAGGAACGCGCCGATAGCTCTCCCCGCATTTGGTGCAACGGAACTTCTGGCCGGAAAAGCTCTTCAGGTTACCTATTAGATCGGGCAGGAAGTGCTTGGTGATCACCCGGTGGACCACGTCCCCCTCGTCCACGGCCCTGATTCGCTTGGCGAGTTCGACCTGGGCCGTCATCTTGTCCATCATGGTCTCCAAGGTCTTGTAGGCCGATTCAGCAGGTCCTTCGGATATATCGTTGGTATCGTGGGTGAAGCCGAACCCCTCGTACTGCAGCAGGGACTTGATGCGGTCGGAGACCAGGTCCATCATCCCCTGCACCTCTTTAGGATGACGGAACTCCACGCCGGCCCGGTAGAACTCCAAGGGGTACTCCCATAGGACATCGATGTTCTGAGCCTCCTTGTCGACCTCGTTGGGGTCCAGACGTAGGGCCAGCACCAAGGGTGCGTCCATGAGCCCCCCACGACTGTCCGGAAGATATGTACGGGAGAAGTTGAGAAGACCGTCCAACATGAGCAGGATGCTATCCTCGTCCCCGTCGCAGTTGCGCCTCTTGGCCGCGTGGAAGAAGGGGTGCCCGAAACACACACTGGCCCGGGTGAACCCGATTATGCGACATAGGATGCCGCCGGAGGTGTGCGGGGCAAGTCCAATGGCGATCTGACCGATTATGTCCTCCCTGACCTTGGCGTTGTAGAACCTGGACATGCCATAGAACTTCTCGAGCAGGTCGTCGACGAAGCCCGCTACCCGCACGAGGAACTCGCCGCAGGATGCGGAGGGGATTATGTCCTGGACCTTCAGTTCGCAGAGCTGATCAGGATCGGTAAGAGGCCGGTCGTACGTGTCGTGCTCGTACCCCATCTGCCTGGCCTTCTCAACGCTCAACCCTATCTCCCTGGGTCGGAAATGCGTCAGGGGGACGTCGGTCAGGTCGTATCGGATGGTCCCATCCTTGTTTACGTATATCTCATGCTTGCGCCGCAGCATCCCCTTCTCCAGAGGTTCGGGGGTCATCCCCTTGGTCTTGAGCTCCTTCTCACCCTTGAACTTGGATGGGATGGCCCTCTCGCCTAATGAGATCCGTGCGTTTTCAAGCAGATCCTTTACGTCGATCTCCCTCTCCTGGGAATCGTCCGTAGGGACCGTTCGCCCCCCACATGGGCATTCGTAGAACAGGTACGATTTCTTCCCGCAGAGCTCGCATTCCCTGGTCCCCAGCTTGACGGTCACCGGCCCCTTCTCCGCGGCCTTTTCCATGAGCCTCTGAGGACCCCCGGCCATGCCGATGGGGAATATGGTGTGGGATGGGGCCTTCATACTGCGGTCCTTGGCCTTCTCCGGACGGCCCATGCGTGCCCCTATGCGCGTGACCGAGCGAGGGTTGACCTTGACGCCGGTGCATTTGGACACGGCCTCCATGACCGTCTCCCCTTCGAACGGTACCGAGTCGGCGATCCCATCGTCCCCCAGGAGGCCGAGCCCGGCCAATAGCGGTAAGGAGTAGCGGTTCAGGACCAATTCCTCCCCTTCCACCCTGTGGAGCGCCCCGAGCAGTTCCAGTGTCCTCTTTCCTCCGAACTCGGTGGGAAGCCTCAGGTTCCCATCGGACATGACACCGTTCTCGAAGATCAACGAACGAAGGGCCTGGAGCTCCTCTATCGGCAGATCGTACCAGAACAGGTTGTACTTAGGGTGAAGCGGAACTTCCAGCCGTTGTGACATGGAGAGGGCTTCCGAAAAGGATGGTGGGTCGTCCCAGCCTTCTGGTAGTGCACCGCCGTTAGCCGCATATAGCTCAGCCCGGTGCCATTCTAGGTCGTAGTCCCCTGGCACCAGGACGTGATTGTTCTCTACGAACTCCCCGAAGGGCAGCAGTACCTGCCCCAGGTCGACTATCTCTTTCACGTTCCCTTTATGAACCCTGAAGTCGTCCACTGTGTTGGTCTGGACCAGGTCGCCGTTCTCAAGAAGGAGGATTGGACCTTCCAGGCAGTCACAGGGGGTGACCGCTCCCGCCTTGCCCGGGCGCTCGATCTTGATCTGTGTACCGATGGCCAGGAAGTCATCAAGTGCGTACATGGTGGCCGGGCTGAGGGCGAGGGCCGCCAAACCGGTGGTTCGTCCCCTTCCGTACCTTAGCCTGAGCCCTCCGGGACGAGAAGGATGGCCGAGCACCGGGCGTCCGGCCACGATGTCCTTGAGGAACTTGTAATCTGGCGCCACCTTGACCCCTTTGTCCTCCTTGCCCACCCCTTTCTTTCGCTTCAGGTACTCGCTGATGAAGTCCCATCCCTCCAACCCCAACTTCTTGACGTGCTTCTCCAGCTTGGGCGCTTTTAGGCACAGGCCCTCGGCGATTACCAGGCACACCCCGCCCCGGACGGCGTTGGTCTTGATGCGGGGCAGATTGCGGAAACCGGATATCTCCATGTCCTCGGTCTTCTCCCCATCGACACAGACAGGGCAGTTACGATAGATTATGTCGATCTCCTCGTTGGAGGGTGAGTATTGAAGGTGTTGGCACTGTTTGTATAGAGGGATCTCCTCCTTGAGCCGTTCTATCTCTCCGTGTGTAGGCTGGTACGCGCCTATACCGAACTCCCGTCGTACCACGTCAGCGATCAGCACGCTCATGGCCTGGCCTGTTCCTCCGGCCGACCTGATGGGGCCGTTGAAGAAAAGCGAAAGGTACTCCGTCCCATCAGGGTTCTGGTTGATCTTGGCCGCGGCGATGCCCACTATCGGCGCAACAAGTATGCCCTCGGTCAGTACGGACAGCCCGACGCGCACGGCCCTTTCTATGGCCATCTCCCTACCTTCCTGGGCTGTGACCGCTTCCTTGGCCAATTCCTTGGCGATGAACAGCGAGACCTCCTCACGACTTTCGATGCGTCGGGATATCTCCCGTATGCGTTCGGCCACCCCATCCACGTGCCAGTCGGAGAGCTGCTTCTCCACCCGGGCGGCAAGGTCCTCGGCCTGCGGGATCTCCACCTCCAGACTGGGGTCCAAGCCCTTTCCTCGGGCCTCTGCCGCCAGAGCGTAGCAGCGCTCGTTCTCCCTGAAAAGCTGGGAGAAGTAATTGCGCATGGACTCACTGCAGGCCAGTTCTTGCAAGGGCACCCCTTTCGCCCTAGGGTAAGTGAAAATTAAAACGTTTGCCCTAGAACATCTGCTCTTCTTTCTCTAGATGCTTGACCGATTCCCGCAGGGCGGCCATTACCTCGGGCACTCCCTCTCCGCTGGCGGCGCACATCTTCATCCTCTCGGAACCGCTGTCCAGAACGTCCACCTTGTTCTCCACGACCAGTATGGGCACCTCGGGGAACAGTTCCCGCACAGAATCCAGCAGGCGCATCTGGCTCTCCATGTGATAACCGCAGGTCTCGGATGGGTCAAGGATGAACAGTATGGCGTTGGCCAGGTGCTTGAGCGCCGTGACCGCCTGCATCTCAATGCGATTGCGGTCGCCCAGTTCACGGTCCAGCAAGCCTGGGGTGTCTATGACCTGATATCGGCGGTATCCAGCCTGGTATATGCCTACGTCAATGCCTTTGGTGGTGAACGGGTAGGCAGCCACCACAGGTTCCGCCGCAGATATCTTGCTAAGGAATTGGCTCTTGCCCACGTTGGGGAAGCCAGCGATCACGAAGGTCATCATGCTGTCGTCGAAGTCCGGAACCTTTCGGAACTCGTTGCGGGCATAGGTCAGGAACTCCAGGTCCGGACCGACCTTGTTGACCACGGAGGAAGCGCGTCCATAGAATGCCTTGCGGGCGTTATCGGCGGCCTGTACGGACGATGAGGTCATGACCTTGCTGGTGTACTGCTTCTGCAGCTCCTTGACCTTGGAGGCCGCCCAGTCCAGGTTGCTAAGCGCCTTCTTCATGCGGTCCACGCCCACCGTGACCTCGATCATCTCGGCCAGGAAATCGTCCCGTGCGTTGATGCTGGGAAACGCCTTCACGTACTTCTGTAGCGTGGAGGAGATGACATCGGTGGCAGATGCTATGCGGGCCATGGACTTGCGCTTGACCGTCTCCACCCTGTCCTGTCCCACCTTGTCGATCTTGTTGACCTTGCGGAAGGCCTTGTCTAGTATCTCATCAGACGTGAGAACGGTGGGAACACGTTTCCTAAGATTGTGCACGAACCGTCCCAAAGTAGAGGTAGTTTATAAAACATGGCTCCAGCCATGTCATACGGCCTGAGGGCGGAGGCGGTGTTGACCGAGGACGGACGAGACGTTCTGGACATCGAAGGCCTTCAACTGCTGCGAACCATCGGTTCCCATGGTGTGCGGGGAGCGGCGGAGATCATGGGCGTTTCCGAGTCCACGGTGCGTCGGATGATGAGGAAGGCGGAAGCACGCGCGGGCGGAAAGCTCCTGCAGAACGGATCGCTGACCGAGAGAGGAAGGGAACTGATAGAGGAGATGGAACTTCGCATGCACCTTCTGGACCAGCAGCTGGAGCACCTGTGGCGTAAACCCAGCCTTACCTGCGATGGTATCGTAATAAGGGAAGAGGGCCTGCTCCTGGTGCGCCGGGGCGGGGAACCTTATAGAGGATGGCATGCCCTGCCCGGTGGTTTTATGGAATGCGGGGAGAGGGCCGAGGACTGCGTGGTCCGGGAGGTGGAGGAAGAGACGGGGCTCCGCACAGAAGTGGTCAAACTGGTCGAGGTGTTCTCCGATCCCGGACGCGACCCCAGGGGACATTTCGTGACATTGCTCTACCTGCTTCGTGAGACCGGGGGAACGCTGAGGGCGGGAGATGACGCGGACGCCGTGGGATTCTTCGACATTGGGTCCCTTCCACCTTTGGCCTTCGACCATCCTAAGTTGGTGAGAGCGGGACTGAATGCCGCGACGGAACATGTTTTATAGCCCCCGTAAAGGATATGGTGGATGATGGGGCAGGACGACCTGGACGAGACGATCCTGCGCATTCTGCAGGGCGATGGTAAGATAAGCATCGAGAAGATAGCGGAGATGCTGGACCGTTCCCCGTCCACCATACGGGACCGCGTAAGGAAGATGGAGGAGGAGCGGCTGATCTTGGGCTATTCCACTATCGTGGACCAGGAAAGACTGGACATCAACGCGGAGGCCCTGGTGCTGGCTGACATCGAGGCCGAGGAGGAGGGCAAGGCCATAGGCGCCCTTATGTCCATGGAGAGCGTGAGCGAGGTCATGAAGGTCACCGGTGAGCCCCGGCTCATGTTCCGGGTCAGGGCGGCAGATCGGCAGGAGCTCATTAGGTTCCTGGACCGGAGCATACGGCCCCTGGGCTTCCGTCGAATGGACGTGCGGTTGGTGCTCGATCGAACGGTCAGATACCCCGGTTCCGTTTGAAAGGATTTGCTTAATTATCTGACGTTTTCTATACTCAGCCGTGCAGACCGTCACGCTTTTGGCACTGCTCGTGTTCCTGATCACCTACGCCCTGATCTCCGTACGCAGGTTACGTAGCGTCAGCATCGACCGGCCGGCCGCAGCGCTGTTCGGGGCCGTGCTGATGATCGTCCTTGGCGTGCTCTCTGCGGAGGACGTGGTCGATGCCATCGACCTGCACATAATCGGCCTGCTGCTGGGGATGATGATCATAGTTTCCTGCCTGGAAATAACGGGCATGTTCGATATGGTATCAACCCTTCTGATCGCCAGATGCCATGATCGCCTTAACTTTCTGTGGATGACGATGGGGCTCACCGCCCTGCTTTCCGCACTGATACTGAACGACACTGTGGTGCTGATGTTCACTCCTATCATCATCAAGGTCTGCCGTTCCATCGACGCCAATCCGGTCCCCTTCCTGGTCGGAGAGGCGCTGGCGGCCAACATCGGCTCGGTGGCCACCGGAGTGGGCAACCCCCAGAACGCCTACATCCTGGTCCAGTCCGGCATCGCATTCTCCGATTTCGCTCTGGCCCTGACACCCTTGGCCTTGATCTCGCTGGCGGTGGCCGTGGCCATCGTAGCGTTGGTCTTTAGGAAGGATATCTTTGACGGCGGTCTGGATAAACCCATGCGCATCGAACGCCCCCTGTCCATCATCTCCGTTCCAAAGGTCAAGGTAGAAACGCCCTTACTGCTGGTCCTAGTGGTCCTGCTGGCGGTGTTCGTGGGCTTCGTCATCTCTCCTTGGCTCCATACGCCAATATCGCTCATAGCCTTCCTAGGCGGGTGCTTCCTTCTGTTGGCGTTGCCACTTATAAAAAAGGATTCCGGCACTGCCCCCATACTTCGCGGGGTGGACTGGACCCTCATACTGTTCTTCGTGGGCCTCTTCATCCTTTTAAAAGGTGTGGAGACCTCCGGGCTTATGTCGATGATGCTCGGGTCCTTAGAGGACCTGGGGGCGGGCATGTCCGGCGTGGCCGGCCTGGCCGTGATATCGTCCGTCCTCTCGAACTTGATAAGCAACGTACCAGCGGTCATGCTTCTGTCCCCGGCCATCCCGATAGGCAACGACTCTTTATGGCTAGCCCTGGCATCATCGTCCACCCTGGCCGGCAATGCTACTGTCCTAGGGGCGGCGGCCAACGTGATCGTTGTGGAGAAGGGGCTGAGCATGGGAGTGGAGGTGAGGTTCTGGGACTTCGTCAAGGCTGGACTTCCGGTCGCCTTGGTGACCCTGTTCATCTCCGTGCTATTCCTGGGGTTATAAAAACGAAGGTAAATGGTTTGAAGAAGGGTTTTCGTCCAGTTCAGACCTTCTTGGTGCAGAACCACCAGTCGAAGCAGTCCTTGCCCTTGCCGACGTTCTTCTTCCTCTCCATGGCCGTCTTCATGTCCTTGGGCGGAGGAAGTATGGCACGGTCACCGATCAGTTCGTTGTTGGGCCAGTTCTCAGGGGTGGCGAGGCTGTTCTTGTCGCAGAACTGCAGGGCCTTGAGAGCGCGCATTACCTCATCTATGCTACGGCCGATCTCCTGTGGGTAGTAGATGATAAGGCGGATGATGGCCTTGGGGTCCACGATGAACACCGCTCTGACGGTGTTGCTGGCCTTCCCTGGGTGAATCATCCCCATCCTCATGGCCACATCCCCATGGTCAGCGATTATAGGGAAGGGTATTTTGACCCCCATGTTCTCCTCTATCCATTCCACCCACTTTATATGGGAGAACACCTGGTCTATGGACAGTCCGATCAGTACCGTGTTCATCTTCTCGAACTCGTCCGCTTTCTTGGCGAACCCGATGAACTCCGTGGTGCAGGTGGGTGTGAAATCAGCGGGATGGCTGAAAAGGACCAACCACTTGCCAGATACGTCCTTTGGCAGGTTCATCGTGCCGTGCGTCGTGGTGACCACCATGTCCGGGAACCTGTCCCCTATCAACGGCAATCCCATCATAGAATCCTCGATGTCTTCACACATTGTTATCCCTGGAATGAATACCCACCACGGCATTATTTAAAGATTATTCAATTAATAATCATATCAAATAAACTGGCCAGGGCGGGTCCGTTCGGACAAGAAAACCCTGCATATAACCCATTTGTGTCACGTAAAGCCTTTAACGGAAATAAAACCTAAATACGGATAAGTCCATGGGATGGAACATGTCCCTAGCCACTGAGCTTTCACTGGTTTTCATCGTGATCGGGGTGCTGATGCTCCTGCTGGAGCTCAGCCAGCCCGGGTCCTTCCTCCTGGTGCCGGCCACCGTCTTGTTGGCCTTGGGAGGTATAGGATTGATCTTCCCGGACCTGCTGTTGACCGTGTGGTCACCCATAATCGCGGTGATCATCCTGGTCCCCACTACGTTGCTAACCATCAAGATGTACCAGAGGCTGGCTCCACCATCGCCGCCTGAGACCACCGTGGCCACGTCACTGATAGGCAAGGAAGGGGTCGTTGAGAACGAGGTCGTGCCCGGCTCCCTTAGGGGAAAGGTGCGCATAGCGAACGTTATCTGGAGCGCGACCTCGAACAACCCCATCCCTGCAGGGAAGAAGGTCAGGGTCGTTCGCAGCGAGGGCGTGCACGTGACCGTAGAGGAGATCTGAGATTCGTTCAATGGGAGAAGGTAATCATGGCAATAGGTGTTGAAATATTAGGTTTGTTGATTTTGGCCATCATCGCGGCCATCGTGATCGTGGTCAACGGTGTTAAGATAGTTCGACCGTACGAGCAGGCGGTGTACATCCGTTTAGGGATGTTCATAAAAGTGCTCAATCCAGGGTTCAATTACGTGGCTCCGCTCATAAACGAGACGGTGAAGCTCGACCTCAGAACACAGGTTCTGGACGTTCCCAGACAGGAAGTGATCACCAAGGACAACTCCCCCGTGAACGTGGACGCCATCATCTATGTGAAGGTCATCGACCCCAAGAAGGCCTATTTCGAGGTCACAGACTACCGGTCGGCCACCGTATACCTGGCCCAGACCACCCTGAGGTCCATTATAGGCGACATGGAGCTGGATGAGATCCTGTCCAACCGTGAGAGGATCAATCTAAAACTGAGGGATATACTGGACGAGGCCACTGACCAGTGGGGTGTGAAAGTGGACGCGGTGGAGATCAGGGAGATCGACCCCGCACCCAAGGTCAAGCAGGCCATGGAAGAGCAGACCTCCGCCGAGAGGCTGAGGCGTGCGGCGATCTTGAGGGCAGATGGGGCCAAGACCGCAGCCATCCTCAACGCTGAGGGTGAGAAGAGGTCTCGCATATTGCAGGCCGAAGGTCTGAGGCAGGCCAAGATCCTGGAGGCCGAGGGTGAGAGGCTGGCGATCATACTGGAGAGCCAGGGTGAGGCCCAGAAGCTAAGGATATTGAGCGTTGGCGCCAGTACCCTGGACACCAAGGCCCTTACCGTGCTGTCCCTGGATGCCGTCAAGAGCCTGGGAGAGGGTCAGGCCACCAAGATCGTGCTGCCGTTCGAGCTGACCCGCCTGGTCGAGGGAATCTCCGACTACGTCGGTGGGACCAAGGCGGTCCCGGAGAGGGAGATATCCAAACCAGAGGAGATCGAGCGGACCGTGGGCAAGGCCGATGTGATTCTGGGGCCCATTCCAACGCAGGAAGAGCTCCGCCGGGACATGAAGGAGCTGGAAGCCACCATGGCCAAGGAGAGGCGGGAGGCCGAGGCCATCAAGGCCGGCGCAAAGATCTCGCTGGACATCGACCGCGGATGAAATCCATTCCCTCAAACCATTTTCTTTTTCCTTTTCTCCCGTGACGGAACCCTGGTGGGCATCGCTCGGACCGACCTAAGGACCGATGATCATTCTATGCTCCACTGACGGAACATGAATATGGCTATCACGGCTACCACTATCAGCAGGAAGATGACATAGGGCAGGTAATCGTAGTTCGGTTCGTGTATGGCGATGCCGGCGTACAGTGTCATGAGGGCGAAGACCTGGGCCTGGTCCTGCAGGTCCTGATCGTCTATCCATTCGCCCGCCCCCACCGCCTCCCTTGAGTCCAAGGCCGTGTGGATACGCCCCTGCACCGGTCCTGTGGGAGAATCGTAATTGGTTAGCGGCTCCGAGTAGACCAGCATGGTATTGGTGGTCTTTGAGGCCCTGGTGATGTACAGGTCCGTGCCCCAGGCGTTGTTCAGATCACCGGCCACGAACATCGGGAACATGAAGGAGAGATGATCAGACCCGTCCATGTCCTGGTAGGAACAAGGGACCGCCATTTTCTCAGCGGCTCTGTCGGCAATGTAGTTTAGGTCGATCTCTCCCTCGGACCCGGCCATAGTGAACTTGAGGTTGGAGGAGCCCAAAGAATCGGTGACTATCATGGCCACGTGGTCGTTCATCTCGTCCTCGTGCATATCGACATAATGGATCGAACCGGCCAGGCCCATCTCCTCGCCAGCGAAGGCCACGAACCTGATATTGTACTTCAGTGTCAGCTCCCCGGCATCGATCGCCGCCTGGACCGTCCTTGCCGTCTCCAATATGGTGGCCACACCAGCGGAATTGTCCACATATCCCTCGCAGAGCACTGTGTCGTAATGTGCCCCCAGGAGCACGATCTCCGTAGATCCGACGGAGGATGGTATGTCAGCCACGATGTTCTTGTGCATCCCTTCCGTGAGCACCGCGGGGACCTTGACGTTGACCAGACGCCCTATCGATGCCTGCAGTCCCAGGCTCTGTCCATCGCTGTAGTTGACCGATCCTACCACTATGCCTTGGTCCTGGTATATGGTCCCCATGTCGCCCAATGGCAATCCTCCACTGGACAGTTGGTAGGTGTTTTGAGCAAAGCTCATCCATGAGTAGTGATAGTGGAATATTATGGCAGCTGGTGGCTGAGCGAGCAGCTTGTCCTTGAAGGTGTTCTCCCATCCGGGGGACCATCGCACCTCCCGGCCCATGAGCAGTACCTTGCCGGTGATGTTGATCCCGGCCCACGCCCTGTTGTCAATCGCTCGCGTGCCGATGTCCGCATAGCTGCTGGCCTGAGGAAGAGGAAGCGTCACCAGCTCCCCCCATAGACCATCGGCAACGGTGGGGGTGCTGAACCCTTCGCACATGAAGGAATCGAACCACTGACGATCCTCGTCGCTGGTCACGTTCCCATCCATATCACTGAACAGGCTGGGCTGGGAGGTAAGGGTCCAGACGGGCATCTCGTAGCCCTCCCCGTGGACCTGAAGACCGTATTCGGCGAACTTGTCCATTATGAAATCGGCGGCCTCGTTGGCACCTTCTGTCCCGCTCATCCTGTAGGTGATGTGCTCGGCCGAGATCTCGCATAATTGTTCGGTCAGATCTATGACGTTCCCCCCATCCCAGCCCTCTGCGATCAATTCCTCCACGTCGGATGTGGAACTGACGGAGGCAGATGCGACCGGGGCGCTCATCAACGAACATATGAGAAGCAGGATGACGACCGGGAGTACAGGGGTTCTACAGTGCATATGAACGATATTTGAACAACATGAATGCTATAAAAACAATGTTGCAGGTCCTTGAGGAAGGGTGAAACAGGGGAGCTGAACTCTTCCTGGCACAGGCTTGCGAAGCACCTATTTCATCTTTCCCGCCGGGACGAGCACGGAGAAGACGCAGCTCTCGCCACCGTCGAGTACCGTTTCCAACACCTCGACCTTGACGTCCTCATCGAATATCACGTCCCAGGGAAGCTTGGTGAAGCCCGCACTGCAGTGACAGAACGTGGAGGAGACCGGATGCTTGCCGTTCTTTATGGCCGATCGTACCAGGGGGCAATGACAGTAAAGGTACCGGCGCATGACCGGGTCCTTTTCCTCATAATACCTCTTGGGGTCGAACGGGACCTTGCGGATGATTATTCGGTCGCCCTTCCTGACCCCTGTCTGCAGGCTCTGGTCGTCAATGACTTGATCAACGAACTTCTGGGTTACCTCCTGCTCGTACCAGACCTTCCCCGCCCTGAGGCATTCGGTCAGCTCCTCCACCAGAAGTCTGTGCTCCCCCGCCAGGAATTCGTCCAGGCTTTCCGCCACCAGATAACGTTCCTTCTTCCCTTCGAACGTCCTCCTTGGAATTTCGTGATAGTTGTATGTGAGCACCTCCTTGCACTGCTCCGGAGTTAGCTCCCCCTCCATGCGGCTCACTATGCGGCGGGTCAGCGCGGGAAACGCTTCCATGGGTGTGCCTAGAGGCGGCATCTCGAACCCGTGGAAGATGACCTCGCGCTTGTCCTCGCCCAGCAGGTCCAGGACCCTTTTCTCCACCAGAGGCAATATCCCATAGGAGTTCAGGATGGTGGCCAGGTAGATGAACAGGTCAGGACGCCCGTAGTACGCAAGATATCTTGCCATGGCCACGAGGCGTTCCGGGCTGTTCTCCCTCTGGTCGATGAGATGATGAACGTACTGATCTAGCGCTTTTTCGTCAATATCCTCTATGCCCATCCCCAGGGAAGCAAGATGATCCTCTAGTTCCTCGGCGTAGGATACTGCCTTCTGCACTGTTTTTTCATCTGAGCTCTTATTTCTGAGATGTTCATCGAAGCCTTCCTTGACCATCTTGCTCCCCATCCGAATAGGTGTTGCTATGCCATTATCATTTGGTGCGCCTGTTCCGGGCGGTGATGGCCCGCGTCTTGTTCACCGGAGGGCGCCATGCGTGACATGCCTACGATATTGCCCCGCGAACAGCCTTGACACAGGGGACGATGGTGAAAAGATAGCACCGATGCTAACGGGACACCCCATAACGTTCAGGATCATCTCCATTCCTTCGAGATGACATCGAAACGTGGGATGCATGGTGAACGAAAAAGAAAAAGATGGACGGGCCGGGATTTGAACCCGGGGCTTCCTGCTTGCAAAGCAGGCGATCTTCCGAGCTGATCTACCCGCCCAGTGTGGCCGCATAAAAGAAGATCGAATAAAAAGGTTTCGAGGTCAGCGGCAGATGGCGCCTTTGGAGGCGTCCCCCACCAAACGACGGTACTTTGCAAGTACGCCGGTAGGCCTCCGGTCCACTGGCCTCACTTTTTCCAGTCGGTCCTGGATCTCCTTCTCCGACACCAGCAGCTCGATCTTTCGAGCCGGGATGTCTATGGAGATACGGTCCCCGTTCTGTATGGCGGCGATGGGACCTTTGTCGAATGCCTCCGGGGACACGTGTCCGATGCAGGGACCCCTGGTAGCCCCCGAGAAGCGTCCGTCCGTGATGAGCGCCACGCTGTTGGAGAGACCCATTCCCGCGATCAGACTGGTAGGGGAGAGCATCTCTGGCATGCCGGGCCCGCCCTTCGGCCCCTCATAACGAATGACCACAACGTCCCCGGCCACGACCTGCCGGGCGGATATGGCCCCGTAGGCTTGCTGCTCAGAATCGAACACCTTGGCCGTTCCCACGAACCTCATCATCTCCGGGTTCACCGCTGCCTGCTTGACCACAGACCCGTGAGGGGCCAGATTACCATAGAGCACGGCTATCCCGCCTTCCTTGTGGAAGGGTCTTTCCTTCGGCCGAATGATCTCCTCGTTCAAAACGATGGCAGAGCGGGCGATCTCCCTTATGCTCCGGCCATTCACGGTCATCTCGTCTGAGAGGTCATCGATCAGCCGATTCAGCATCCCGGGCACGCCTCCAGCGGCGTCGAAGTCCTTCATGTAATATGGACCACTGGGCTTTATGCTGGTGAGATGAGGGACACGCTTGGATATCTCGTCGAAGGTGCGCAGGTCCACATCAACCCCGAAATCGGCGGCGATGGCCGGTATGTGCAGCGCGGTGTTGCTAGAACCGCCGATGGCCATGTCCAGGATGATGGCGTTGGTGAACGACCCCTTCTTGACCAACTTACGGGCGGTCATACCCTCTTTTACAAGCTCAACGATCCGCCTTCCAGTGGCCCGAGCCAGTTCCTTCTTCCTCGGGTCGGTGGCCAGCATGGAACCGCAACCGGTAAGGCTTAGGCCCAGTGCCTCGGTGATGCAGGCCATTGAATTGGCCGTGAACAGCCCGGAACAGGCACCTTGGCCCGGACAGGCGCACCTCTCGATCTCCAAGACCTCCTCTTCGGACATCTTGCCAGCCTTGTTGGCGCCTAGGGCCTCGAACACGCTCTGCAGGTCCAGGCCGGTGTCGTCCTTCCGCCCGGGCTCCATAGGGCCCCCGGTGATGATCATGGTCGGCAGGTCCAGACGGCCGGCGGCCATTAGCATTCCAGGGGTGATCTTATCGCAATTGGTCACTCCTACCCATCCGTCCATGCAGTGCGCCTGGACCATTATCTCTACGCAGTCGGAGATCACGTCTCTGGATACCAGGGAGTAACGCATCCCCGCATGGCCCATGGCCACGCCGTCGCACACCCCGGGAACGCCGAAGGTGAGGGGGACCCCTCCCGCCTCGATGATGCCCTGGCGCACCTCTTCGGCCAGTTCGTTCAGGTGAATGTGCCCGGGCACGACATCGTTCCAAGAGTTAGCTATGCCGATGAAAGGCTTTTCCATATCCGCATCGGTCAGGCCGGTGGCTCGCAGAAGGCTGCGCTGTGGGGCCCGGTCCACCCCTTTCTTGACCGCATCGCTTCGCATCGGGGACGGTTATGCTCGACCGGTAAATTAAGTTCTTGGCTCAATCCTCTCCGAACTCTATCCCTTCCTTGTCGAACCTGATACGCAGGTTGTCCAAGTATGCGGTGACTATCTGGTCCCTTCTCGCCACGTCACGGATCCAGATCTTGATGTCCACCTTTACCTTATCCCTCTGTACGTCGATTATTATGATACTAGGAGCGAAGCTGGACATGTCCACTTTTTTCTCCAGATACCTTTTGACGCTGCTGACCTCGAATATCTTGGATATCCTCTTCTCTTCCTCTTCCCCCACGCGAGGAAGTATCAGGGGGTCATGGTCCGCCATCTCGAGGACTATGTTCTTGATGTGATCGAAGTCCTTGAGAGTGCGAAGCCAGACCGGAATTCGTATTGCTACGAAACCAGCCCTGGAGTAATTGATCACTTTGTTGTTGATCAGATAAGAGTTTGGCACGTACAGGATGCGCCCGTCCAGGTCCCTCAGAACGGTGCTCATGAGGTTGATGTCCTTGACCTTGCCTATACCGGTCATTGGGATCCCTGATACTTCCACCCACTCGTCCAGTTTGATCGGTTTGATGACCGAGAGCAGTATTCCGGAAAATGCGTTCATCAGCACCTGTTGTGATGCCAACGCGATGCCGATACCGAGTATTCCCAGAGAGGCCAACAAGGCGGCCATGTCCAGCCCGAGTACCTCCCAGAACCCCAGATAAAAGCCTGTGGCCAGTATGGCGTATTGATAGAGCCGGGCCACGGCCTTGGAATGGGTGTGGGCGAGGTGCTCGTCCAGCATCCTTCTGATCAGGACGTTGGTGGCCTTGGCAATGAGCACCGTGGCGAGTGCCACGAAGATGAAACCTACGAGGTCGGTGACGGACACCCCGAATATCAAAGGATCGGCCATTCGGTTCTTTATGGTACGATGCCCCTTAATAGACTTACTATCAGGGTACTTCGATGCCTTCACGTTCCAGATGGTCCAGCACTTCCGACAGGACCTCCGAAACTATCATCTCGCGATGCTGGACCTCGCGGATCCAGAATCTTATGCTAAGGTTCACTCGCAACGAGGTGACCTCCTGTACCCAGACCCTGGGCATGAACTGGTCCATCTTGGTGCGGTCGTTGAGGAAGCGCCTCAGACGGGGTATGTTGAGCTCCCTTTCCGTGGCGGTCAGTTCTGCCCCCGTGACGTTCGGCAACACCTTAGGATGGTCCTCCAGCACGCTCTTGATGACATCGATCACCTTCTGCCGGTCTGCGTTCGTGGGAAGAGGGAACGGGACCACTACCTCAACGAAACCGGACTGGGTATAGTTTACCACACGGTTCGTTATCAAGAGGGAGTTGGGCACGATCATCATCCGTCCGTTGACATCCCTTAGCTGAGTGCGGGTGAGCGCGACGTCGACCACCCTTGCTGGGCGGTTGTTCGGTTCACCTGTGATCTCTATCCAATCCTCCATCTGCACTCTGCGATCAACGGAGATCATGAGACCGGCCACGAAGTTCTGGATGAGCTGCTGGGACGAGAAGGCGATCGCTATACCGACCAGCCCCATGGAGGCGGCGAAGGCCGTGACATCAAGTTCCAGGACGTCTAGGATCCCATAGCCCATACCAGTGGTCAGCAACGCATATTGCACTAGATTGCTGACCATCTTTGAGCGGCGTTTGCCCAGCTTGAGGTCCAGCGCCCTCCTCATAATGGAATATGCTCCGCGAGCCAATATGACAGTGCCCAATACCACTAGAATGAACAACAAGAGCACGACGACATCGATGCCGAAGATGGTTGGATTGGCCACATACTGTGATGTGGAGATCCAGTTAAATAAGTAGGGTTTGAAAAGGGAAGGTGTTGGTTAAAAGATTTACGATCAGGACCTGA